>Ga0268296_1013_pt1 | contig 285647 bp, 252 predicted proteins | sample MetYM1_FD_191345 | JGI IMG/M metagenome (GOLD analysis project Ga0268296, IMG submission 191345) | Soil microbial communities from Anza Borrego Desert, Southern California, United States - Methylocaldum Y-M1 | ecosystem: Environmental > Terrestrial > Soil > Desert | place: USA: California... | reverse complement strand
GCCGACAACGGCAGAGGCCTCAACACCGAGAAGATCAAGGCCAAGGCGATCTCCTCAGGTCTCGTCACCGAGGCCGAGCTGGAGAAGATGAGCGAAGCCCAGATCCACAAGTTCATCTTCGCGCCGGGCTTCTCCACCGCGGCCGCCATCACCTCGGTGTCGGGGCGCGGCGTCGGCATGGACGTGGTCCGCACCAATATCGACCAGATCGGCGGCACCATCGACATCAAGAGCGTGGCCGGCGAAGGAAGCTCGGTCACCATCAAGATCCCGCTGACGCTCGCCATCGTCTCGGCGCTGATCGTGGAAGCCGCCGGCGACCGCTTCGCCATCCCGCAGCTCTCGGTGGTCGAGCTGGTGCGGGCCCGCGCCAATAGCGAGCACCGCATCGAGCGCATCAAGGACACCGCGGTCCTCAGGCTCCGCAACAAGCTGCTGCCGCTGATTCACCTGAAGAAGCTGCTCAAGATCGACGACGGCGCGGCCTCGGATCCCGAGAACGGCTTCATCGTGGTGACCCAGGTCGGCAGCCAGACTTTCGGCATCGTGGTCGATGGTGTCTTCCATACGGAAGAGATCGTCGTGAAGCCGATGTCCACGAAACTGCGCCACATCGACATGTTCTCCGGCAACACCATTCTGGGCGACGGCGCGGTGATCATGATCATCGATCCCAACGGCATTGCCAAGGCGCTCGGCGCCGCCGGCTCCTCGGCCCATGACATGGGCGACGACGCGGCCGGCCATCACATCGGCAGCGGCGAGCAGACCACCTCGCTGCTGGTGTTCCGCGCCGGCTCGTCCCAGCCCAAGGCGGTCCCGCTCGGGCTCGTCACCCGCCTGGAGGAGCTGCCGGCCGACAAGATCGAGTTCTCGAACGGCCGCTACATGGTGCAGTACCGCGAGCAGCTGATGCCGCTGGTGGCCATGGAAGGCGTCACCATCGCCAGCCAGGGCGTCCAGCCGATCCTGGTGTTCGCCGACGACGGCCGCTCCATGGGCCTCGTCGTCGACGAGATCATCGACATCGTCGAGGAACGGCTCAACATCGAGGTCGGCGGCTCGAGTTCGGGCATCCTGGGCTCGGCCGTGATCAAGGGCCAGGCCACCGAGGTGATCGACGTTGGCCACTTCCTGCCCATGGCGTTCTCCGACTGGTTCACCCGCAAGGAGATGAAGCCGTCGATGCATTCGCAGGCGGTGCTGCTGGTCGACGATTCAGCCTTCTTCCGCAACATGCTGGCTCCGGTGCTCAAGGCCGCCGGTTACCGCGTCCGCACCGCGCCGACCGCGCAGGAGGGCTTGGCTGCGCTCCGCGCCCAGAGCTTCGACGTGGTGCTGACCGACATCGAGATGCCCGACATGAACGGGTTCGAGTTCGCCGAAGTGATCCGGTCCGACAACAACCTCGCCGCGATGCCGATCATCGGCCTGTCCGCGCTGGTGTCGCCGGCGGCGATCGAGCGCGGCCGTCAGGCCGGCTTCCACGACTACGTCGCCAAGTTCGACCGTCCCGGCCTGATCGCGGCGCTGAAGGAGCAGACCGCGGGCGCCGCCGGCGCTTCCGAGCTGAGCCGGGCCGCGGCGTAACCCAGGGGATCAGGAGATAGGCTTATGGCCAGCAACAAGACCCAGTCCAGCGAAGGCGCCATGGTCGAATACGTCACCGCGATGATCGGCGGCCAGTTGTTCGGCCTGCCGATCTCCCGCGTCCAGGACGTGTTCATGCCCGAGCGCGTCACCCGCGTTCCGCTGTCCTCGCGCGAGATCGCAGGCGTGTTGAACCTGCGCGGCCGCATCGTCACCGTGGTCGACATGCGCGCCCGTCTCGGCCTGCCCAAGGCCGAGGACGGCAAGACCCCGATGGCGGTCGGCGTCGATTTGCGCGGCGAATCCTATGGTCTGCTGATCGACCAGATCGGCGAGGTGCTGCGCCTGCCCGAGGACGGCAAGGAGGAGAACCCCGTCAACCTCGACCCCCGCATGGCCAAGCTCGCCGGCGGCGTCCACCGCCTCGACGGCCAGCTCATGGTCGTCCTCGACGTCGATCGCGTCCTCGAGCTCGCACCCGAAATGATGGCGGCCTGAACCAACGAAACCATCGAAGCCGGAGAACCAAAATGAAGACGTGTTTGGTGGTCGATGATTCCAGCGTGGTGCGCAAGATCGCGCGCCGGATTCTGGAAGGTCTCGAATTCGAAGTCACCGAGGCTGAGGACGGCGCGAAGGCGCTCGAGATCTGCCAGCGGCAGCTGCCCGATGCGGTGCTGCTCGACTGGAACATGCCCGTGATGGACGGCTTCGAGTTCATGGGCCACATGCGCCGCCTGCCCGGCGGCGACCAGCCCAAGGTGGTGTTCTGCACCACCGAGAACAACGTGGCTCATATCGCGCAGGCGCTCAGCGGCGGCGCCAACGAGTACATCATGAAGCCTTTCGACAAAGACATTATCGCCGACAAGTTCGCTGAAGTTGGTTTGATCCCGGTCGGACAAGCCATGGTCTGAGTGTGTCTGGCCCGAGTGCTTGGGCCAGAGTGTTCCAGTACAGCTTCCGAGAGGCCATCCGTGACCCCGACCGAGTATGAGTATCTGCGCAAGTTCCTAAAGGACAATTCCGGTCTCGACCTGTCCGCAGACAAGCAATATCTGATCGAGAGCCGCCTGCTGCCGCTCGCTCGCAAGACCGGGCTCTCCGGCATCGCCGAACTGGTGCAGAAGCTGCAAGCCGGCTCGCGCACGCTGATCACCGATGTGGTCGAGGCGATGACCACCAACGAGACCTTCTTCTTCCGCGACAAGGTCCCGTTCGATCATTTCCGCGACCACATCATGCCCGAGATCATCAAGGCGCGGGCCAACCGCCGCAGCGTGCGGATCTGGTGCGCCGCCGGCTCGACCGGGCAGGAGCCCTATTCGCTGGCGATGTGCCTGAAGGAGATGGGCGCGGCCCTCACCGGCTGGCGCGTCGAGATCATCGCGACCGACCTGTCGCAGGAGGTGTTGGAGAAGGCGAGGGCCGGCATCTACAGCCAGTTCGAGGTGCAGCGCGGCCTGCCGATCCAGATGCTGGTCAAATATTTCAAGCAGACCGGCGAGACCTGGCAGATCAATCCCGAATTGCGGGCGATGATCCAGCACCGCCAGCTCAACCTGCTGCACGACTTTGCCCAGCTCGGCACCTTCGACGTCATCTTCTGTCGCAACGTGCTGATCTATTTCGACCAGGACACCAAGATCAACATCTTCAACCGGCTGGCGCGCCAGATCGAGCCGGACGGCTTCCTGGTGCTGGGCGCCGCCGAGACCGTGGTCGGACTGACCGACACGTTCCGGCCGATTCCGGAGCGACGCGGCCTCTACAAGCCGAACGATCCGCGTGCGGCAGCAGCCAAGCCGGTTCTCGCCGCAGCGGCGCCGCGCATGGCGGCGGCGATGGCGGGGCAATAACATGGCCGACGATGGCAAGGGCGCGGAGCGCGTGACGTTCAGCCGCGGCTACGATGTCTGCATCATGGCCATCGACGGCACCTGGCGGCGGGACTGCAAGCTCAACGCAATCTCCGACACCGACGCCATCCTCACGGTGGAGGGCTCGATCCAGGGATTGAATCTGAAAGAGTTCTTCCTGCTGTTGTCGTCAACGGGCCTCGCCTACCGCCGCTGCGAGCTGGTCCGCGTCAACGGCGCCGAAATGGACATCCAGTTCCTGCGCGGCAAGAACAGGAAGAAGCGCGGTGCGGCCGGCGGCCATGACGCCGCGGCGTGACCTGGTCGCAGCGTGACCTGGTCGCAGCGTGACCTGGTCGCAGCGTGACCTGGCCGCAGCGTGACCTGGCCGCAGCGCCGCCATTCCTTCCGGCACCTTGCTTCACATCTGCTGAACACATTCGAATCAATTGGCCGCAGCGGCTTTACATCGCCTAAGCGCGAGCCGTGTATCCATTGAGGGTCTCAATCTCAGGATACGGAAATGCCCAGAAGTTCTCTTTCCCCCGTCTCGTCAAACCTGCCGGATGTCGCCGAGCGGCGTGCGCTTCAGCTCCTGGTGGTCGACGACGACGCCACGCAGCGCCACCTGATCGCGGTCGCCGCCAAGCAGGCCGGCCATGAAGTCACCGTGGCGCCATCGGTGACGGACGCGATCGAGAAGCTCCGCGCCGCGCGCTTTGATTGCGTGACGCTCGACCTCGTGCTGGAGGACGGCGACGGCATCGACGTGCTGCGCGAGATGGCGAGCGCGAAGTTTGCGGGCTCCGTGATCGTCATCAGCGGCATGGACGGCAAACGCCGCAGTGCCGCCCGCAGCTTTGCCCGCTCCGTCGGGATCGAGCTGCAGAGCCTGCCGAAGCCGCTGGATCTCGCGGCCCTGCGCATCAGCCTCGCCAACCTCGGCAAGATCGCGATGGGGCTGCCTGCGATCCACACCTGGGGTGGTGTCGCCAACGACGCGATCGTGGAACGGCACCGCGCCTGACGCGCGGGGCTGCCATGCAAGCGGCTGCGGCGGTTCCGCCGCGCTGATTGCGGCTCAGGCCGGCCTGCCGGATTCCGACAATTGCTGCAGGGCGTGGTCGAGCCCCGCCCGGCAGGCAATGAGCGCGGCGCCCGCCGCGGCGTAACGGGGCGTGACGTCGTCGAGCACGAAAATCTCATTGGAACCCGCGACAGCGCTCACGTGCCCCGCTGCGTCTTCTTCCGCCATGACTGCGTCGATCAGGCGCAGACTGATGTCGATGCGCGCGATCAGAGAGCGAAGATCGGCTGCGATCAACTGAGGGTTTTCAGTTGCAGACGTCGCGACAAGCGGGGCCGTGCCGGCGAAATTTAGCATGGATAATCTCCGTGTCCCGCAATTAGGCACCCTGCCGCTACTTGTGCGTTAAGTCCATGTCCCGTACAAATACGGGTGGGCCGAATCCGCGCCGAGCGCCATAAAGGTTGGCGCGGACGCGAGTCCTTCATGCCAACCGGATGTGGCACATGGCCGAACAAAGCTCTCGCGGTGAAATCTTCGTGGTGGACGACGACCCTGCCGTTCGCGACACCTTGTCGATGGTGTTGAAGGCGGCTGGCTATGAGGTGATCTGTTTTGCGGACGGAGCAGCACTGCTCTCGGTCGCGCGAAGCCGCACACCGGCTGCGATTCTGCTCGACGTGCATATTCCCGGAAAGTCGGGTCTCGACATCCTGAAGGAGTTGCACGGCGAGGACTATCCGGCGCCGATCTTCATGATCTCCGGTCAGGGCGACATCGCGATGGCGGTCGGCGCGATCAAGAGCGGCGCCCTCGACTTCATCGAGAAGCCGTTCCGCGGCAGCGAGATCGTCGGCCGGCTCGACGAGGCGATCGGCGCCTATGCACGCAGGCAGGCGCAGAATGCAGCGCCGAAATTCGGCTCGCTGCATTTCCCCGGACGCGAGCCGCTGACGCGCAGGGAGCGCGAGGTGCTGGAGCAGTTCGCTTCCGGTGCATCCAACAAGGAAGCCGGCCGCACGCTCGGCATCAGCCCGCGCACGATCGAGGACCATCGCGCCAATATCATGAAGAAGCTCGGCGCCCGCAATGCCGCCGATCTGATCCGCATCGTGATGACCGCGGCACAGCGGGCGTCGTAGGCGACTGATTCTCTCTCGTGCCCCGGACGCGGTGCATCATGCAATGATGCGCCGCTGAGCCGGGGTCCATCTCTCCAATTTCACGGCTCAACGCTGGGTCCCGGCTCTGCACCGCAGCGCCTGCGCGCCGCAGTGCGTCCGGGACACGAGAGCAATCATCCGCTCAGCGCCTTGCGGATGATCCGCGCCAGATCCGATTTGCGATAGGGCTTGGCCAGCAACATCACGCCCGAATCCAGCCGGCCGTGATGGATGATCGCGTTCTCGGTATAGCCTGACGTGTAGACCACCTTGAGATCCGGGCGCGTCTTCATCAACTCGTCGGCGAGCTGCCGTCCGTTCATCTTGCCGGGCATGATGACGTCGGTGAACAGAAGGTCGAACGGCTTTCCGCTGGCGACGATCGCGAGCGCCTCCGCAGCGTTGGCAGCCTGCAAGGTGACGTAACCCAGCGAATGCAGTTGCGCCAGCACGTAGTCCCGCACCAGCCGGTCGTCCTCGACCACGAGGATCGTCTCGTGTCCGCCCTCGATCGTCGCCGGCGTCACGCCCTCGCCGACCGCTGCCGCCGTCTTCCCGGGCGGCAGGTACATCTTGATCGTGGTGCCGTGGCCCTCCTCGCTATAGATCTTGATGTGACCTGCGGACTGCTTGATAAAGCCGTAGACCATCGAAAGCCCGAGCCCGGTGCCCTTGCCCGGTCCTTTCGAGGTGAAGAAGGGGTCGAACACCCTGGGCAACATGCTCGCAGGGATGCCGGTGCCGGTGTCGCTCACGGCGATCAGCACGTAATGTCCCGGCGGCACATCGTTCGCACTGGCATAGACCTCGTCGAGATAGGCGGCGCCAGTCTCCAGGATCAGCTTGCCGCCGCCGGGCATGGCGTCACGAGCATTGAGTGCGAGGTTGAGGATCGCGGTGGTGAGCTGGTTGGGATCGACGATCGCGACGCAATTCTCGCCCTCGAACACCGATTCGATCTGGATCTGCTCGCCCAGCGTCGGCCGCAACAGTTTTGCGGTGTCGACGATCAGCGAGTTGATGTCGATCTCGCGCGGCTGGAGCGGCTGCTTGCGCGCGAAGGCGAGCAGGTGCTGGGTCAGATCGGCGCCGCGCGCGGCGGCCTCGTCGATCATCTTGGTGATGGCCGCGAGCTGCGGTTCCTTCGCGACCGCCTCCGCGAGAATCTCGATCGTTCCGGTGATCACGGTGAGAATGTTGTTGAAGTCATGCGCCACGCCGCCGGTAAGCTGGCCGACAGCCTCCATTTTCTCGGCATGACGGATGCGTTCCTCGGCGGCGACCTTGTCGGTGAGGTCGCGGCAGAAGACGTTGAACAGCAGGCCCTCGCGACGCTTCAGGGCGGTGACGCTCAGCTCGGCCCTGAATTCCTTGCCGTCGCGGCGGCGGCACATGAGCTCGCGGCGGCGGTTCAGCGTCCTGCCGTCCTCATCATCGAGGAAGCGCCTCAGTCCCGCTCTGACCCTCTCGTGCTCGCTCTCGGCGACGATCAGATCGATCGCGCTCTTGCCGAGCACCTCGTCACGGCGCCAGCCGAAGAGCTGTTCGGCCTGCGAATTCCAGCTCAGGATGCTGCCGGTCTCGTCGGTCTGGACGAAGGCGTCGAGCGAGGTCTCGACGATGTTGCGGGCGAGCCGTTCACTCTCGCGCAGCGATTCCTGCGCGAGCCGTGCTTCTGTCATGTCGCGACCGACGAAGAAAAATCGATGCGCCGGCCCGGACCAGTTGCCGAGCCAGGACAGCCAGACTTCGTGGCCGTTCTTGTGGAAGCAGCGGGTGTCGGCGAGCTTTGGACGCTCGCCGTGCCGCAAGGCGCGCATCTCGGCGCGCGACTGCTCCAGATGATCGGGATGAATGAAATCGGCGCCGCTGCGGCCGCTCATCTCGTCCGGCCGGTAGCCGAGAATGGCTTCGCTGCTCGGGCTGATCTGCGCGATATGGCCCCGCGCATCCATGATCATGATCAGGTCCTGCGATGTCTCGAAGATCTGTCGCCGCTCCTCGAGCTGGTGCTGCAGCGCCCGCTCGGCGCGCCGCGCCTCGGTCAGGCTGCTCGCGCTCCCGGAGACGCCGACGATCTCGCCGGATGGCCCCCTGATCGGCGAGAGGCTGAGCGAGATTTCGACCGGCGTGCCGTCCTTGCGCAGGCGCACGGTCTCGAACCGTTCGATCGGATCGCCCCGCGCGATCCGCTGCAAATAGTCCTTGCCATGCGCGCGACGGTCGGGCGGGACAATGATCGACGTGGGCTTGCCGATCGCCTCATCCGCCGAATAGCCATAGAGACGTTCGGCGGCCGGGTTCCAGCCCGTGATGACCGCATCGAGCGTCTGCATCACGATCGCATCGTCGGACGATTCCACCGCGGCGCTGAACAGCCTTTCGCGCGCCGCGTGATGGCTTCGCGCGGCCTCGGTGCGGCGATGCTCCTCGATCTCGCGTTCGAGAGCGGCCGTTTTCGCACGGGTCTCCTCGATCATCCGGGCAAAGGCCCGCGCCAGCACGCCGGTCTCGCCGCCGGCGTCGACGGGAATCTCCGCTGGACGTCCGCTGCCGATCGCCTGCACCGCCGCGGTGAGGCGCCCGATCGGGCGAGTCAATGAGCGCGCCAGCAGCACCGCGAGCGCGGCCGCGGCGAGAACGGCCAGCACGCCGACGAGCAGGGACGTTCTCTGGATGGCAGCCGGCACGCGGCCGAAGACGGACGAGGGAACGGTTACGATGATGGCGGCCCATTCCTTGTTCGCAAGCAGTGCCGGCGCGATGGCCGCGCCGCTCGGTCGGCCCAACTCAGCGGTTGTGACCCGCGTGGCTACGTCCGGCGTGCCTGCCAGGGCCGAGAAGAATGGAAAGTCACTGCGCCAATTGGTGGGATGTCCGCGCGATGAGCCGAATTCCTGTGTACGGTCGGGATGGACGAGATAGTCGCCGCGCGAATTCACGACGTAGAGCTCTCCTCCCGAACTCCTGGTCGAGCGGATGCGGTCGAGCGCCGGGCGCATGTCGATATTGGCGACGATGATGCCGAACGGCCTGTTGTCCGGCGTGAACAGGGGCGTCGCGACGCGAAGAGTCGGAACGTGCGGCTCCGTGGTCCCGCCCCGTCGCGTGGCGAGTTCGACGGGCGAAACATAGATCTCGCCCGGCGCCAGCCGTATCGTTTCCTGGAAATAGGTTCGCTCGCCCTTGCCCTCCAGTTCGTCGTCGGGGGCGATCCGGGCCGTTCCGCCCGGGCCGGTGCGATCGACGCGGACCAGTTCGCGCTGGTCGTTGTCGACACCGATGATTCGGAACTGCCCATAGATGGACTTGGCGTCGATCTCGGCCGCGAGCCGCGTCGCGATACGCTCGCGCCAGGTTTGCTCCGAGACGCCATCGACGGGGTCGGTTCCGCCACCGGTGTGAGCGCGGATGAGGCCATTGATTGCCGCTGCGGCGCGATAGCCGATCAGATCGCCGCGCGCGCCGGCAACGTAGGATTCGAGATTGGCTGCCAGCAGGCGCGACTCGGCTTCGACCCGCTCCAGGACCCGTGGAATGACGGCCCGTGTGGTGTTGCGATAGCCCAGCCATCCGACCGCGGCCACGGTCACCGCCACCAGCAGGATCATCGCGATGGCCAGCCGTGTTGCCAACGTCGTTGCCAGTCTCATGGGGATCTTCGCCGGGCTTGCCGTATCGCGTCCGTTTTGGCCCGGAGCAAAGGAGGTGTCCTGGTCATCTGCAGCCATCGCCGGCGACAGTCAGGTGATGACCAGCCCGTTCCAGCAGCCGGATGGTGGTCTCCAAGGCCGGATCGTCATCCACGATCAGGATGTTGGCCACGTCTGAAATCCTCCGGGTCAGTGGGGAAGTCCCCGGCGACCATCAAAGCCATCAAAAACATGAAATTGTTGCGCGGATTCTCGTCTGTGGGCAAGCACTTCGGAGCCTCTCCGGCCTGAGGTGCCGATTTTTTGCCCCGCACCGTCCCTATGCTCGCCCAAGTGCATAGCAGAGGTTCGCTCTCAGCCCGCCCAGCGCCTTGCCGGGCATGGAGGGCCTGTGAGAAGAGCAGGGCCGATCCTTCGGACGGACAAGGAATAAAATGACCAACAAGAAGAAGTCGCCCGACCAGCTCCGCAGCGCGCGCTGGTTCGCGCCCGACGATCTGCGCTCGTTCGGCCACCGCTCCCGTGCCATGCAGATGGGCTACGCTCCGGAGGAGTGGAAGGACCGCCCGATCATCGCGATCCTCAACACCTGGTCGGACGCGCAGCCTTGTCACATGCATTTCAAGTCGCGCGTCGACGACGTCAAGCGCGGTATCCTGATGGCGGGCGGCCTGCCGCTGGAGCTGCCGGCGCTGTCGCTGTCGGAATCGCTGCTCAAGCCCACCACGATGCTCTATCGCAATCTGCTGGCGATGGACGCCGAGGAATTGCTGCGCAGCCATCCCATCGACGGCGTCGTGCTGATGGGCGGCTGCGACAAGACCACGCCGGCGCTGCTGCTGGGGGCGACCTCCATGAACATCCCGGCGATCTATCTGCCGGCAGGTCCCATGCTGCGCGGCAACTGGAAGGGCAAGACGCTCGGCTCGGGCTCGGACGGCTGGAAATACTGGGACGAGCGCCGCGCCGGAAAAATCTCCGACAAGGACTGGCTCGACATCGAGGCCGGCATCGCCCGCAGCTACGGCACCTGCATGACCATGGGCACGGCCTCGACCATGACGGCGATTGCCGAGGCGATCGGCATGACGCTGCCCGGCGCCTCCTCAATTCCGGCGGCCGATGCCAACCACATCCGCATGGCCTCCGAATGCGGCCGCCGCATCGTCGAGATGGTGTGGGAGGATCTGACGCCGAAGGTGATCCAGACCCGCAAGGCGTTCGAGAACGCGATCGCGGTGGCGATGGCGATGGGCTGCTCCACCAACGCGATCATCCATCTCATCGCTCAGGCCCGCCGCGCCGGCCAGGATATCGGCCTCGACGATTTCGAGACCGCGAGCCGCAAGGTGCCCGTCATCGCCAATGTCCGTCCAAGCGGCGATACCTATCTGATGGAGGACTTCTTCTATGCCGGCGGCCTGCCGGCGCTGATGAATCAGATCAAGCCGCATCTGCATCTCGACTGCATCACCGTCACCGGCAAGACGGTGGCTGAGAACATCGCGGGCGCCGAGGTGCACAACGCCGACGTGATCCGCTCCATCGACAATCCCATCTACAAGGAGGGCGCGCTCGCCGTGCTCAAGGGCAATCTCGCGCCCGACGGCTGCGTCATCAAGCCGAGCGCCTGCGCGCCGCGCTTCCTCAAGCATACGGGACCGGCGCTGGTGTTCGACGACTATCCTTCGATGAAGAAGGCGGTCGACGATCCCAACCTCGACGTCACCGAGGACCACATTCTCATCCTGCGCAATGCGGGGCCGCAAGGCGGGCCGGGCATGCCGGAATGGGGCATGCTGCCGATCCCGACCAAGCTCGTGAAGCAGGGCGTGCGCGACATGGTGCGCATCTCGGATGCGCGCATGAGCGGCACCAGCTACGGCGCCTGCATCCTGCACGTTTCGCCAGAATCCTATATCGGCGGTCCGCTGGCGCTGGTGCAGAATGGCGACCGCATCACGCTCGACGTCGCCGCGCGCACGATCAATCTCGACGTCCCCGAGGCCGAGCTCGACAGGCGCCGCGCCGCCTGGAAGCAGCCCGAGCCCCGCTTCGAGCGCGGCTATGGCTGGATGTTCACCAGGCACATCAAACAGGCCAATGACGGCTGCGACTTCGATTTCCTTGAGACCGATTTCGGCGCGCCGATCGGCGAGCCGTCGATTTACTGACGTCGTTCCGGGGCGCGCGTAGCGCGAACCCGGAACCCATTTCACCGCGCTCCGTGTGGCCCGATGGATTCCGGGTTCGCCGCTGCGCGACGCCCCGGAATGACAAGAGGATGTCTATGTCAAAACTCAGTGACGCCACCCGCAACAAGCTCAAATCCGTCTCCACCGCCACGGTCGCCACCGCCCTGTTCAAGCGCGGCCTGCGCATCCAGATGATCCAGGATGTGCATCCCTTAGGTCCCGATCAGCCGACCATGGTCGGCGAAGCCTTCACGCTGCGCTACATGCCGGCGCGCGAGGATCTCAACACCATCGACGTGTTCAAGGACCGTTCGCATCCGCAGCGCAAGGCCGTGGAAGATTGCCCTCCGGGCGCGGTGCTGGTGATGGACAGCCGCAAGGACGCCCGCGCGGCCTCCGCTGGCGCGATCCTGGTAACGCGATTGATGAAACGCGGCGTCGCCGGCATCGTCACCGACGGCGGCTTTCGCGATTCCGCCGAAATCGCAAAGCTCGGCTTTCCCGCCTTCCATCACCGTCCCTCGGCGCCGACCAACCTCACGCTGCACCAGGCGATCGAGATCAACGTCCCGATCGGCTGCGGTGACGCTCCGGTGTTTCCCGGCGACGTCATCCTGGGCGATGCCGACGGCGTCATCGTGATCCCGGCCCATCTCGCGGACGAGATCGCGAGCGAGACCTTCGAGATGACAGCGTTCGAGGACTTCGTCACCGAGGAAGTCGGCAAGGGCCGGGGCATCTTCGGCCTTTATCCGGCGACCGACCCGCAGACGCTCACCGACTTCGCGGAATGGCGGAAGAGGAACGGGCGGTGACTGTTCTGCAGATCGCGCCACATCCTCGGGTGTCGTCCCGGACAAGCGAAGCGCAGATCCGGGACCCATAACCCCAGGGAGCAGTTTGGAGAAGACTTGCAGTTAAGAAGTCGTCGTCGGTACTGTCACCTGCGCCTCACCGATACATCACGCGGTATGGGTCCCCGCCTTCGCGGGAACGACAGCGGACGGTGTTGCTCCGGGTCTGGCTACACCCCGGCCTCCGCCATGCCCGCCGCCCACAGCGCGAACGCATAGACGATCGCGACTTCATCGAGCCGGTCGAATCGTCCCGACGCGCCGCCGTGGCCGGCGCCCATGTTGGTGCGGAGCAGGACCGGGCCGCCGCCGGTCATGGTGGCGCGCAGGCGCGCGATCCATTTGGCGGGCTCCCAATAGGTGACGCGCGGGTCGGTCAGGCCGCCCATCGCCAGGATCGCCGGATAGTCCTTCGCCGCGACGTTGTCATAAGGCGAGTAGGACAGGATGGTGCGAAAATCCGTCTCGCTCTCGATCGGGTTGCCCCATTCCGGCCATTCCGGCGGCGTCAGCGGCAGCGTGTCGTCGAGCATGGTGTTGAGCACGTCCACGAACGGCACCTCGGCGACGATGCCGGCGAACAAGTCGCCGGCGCGGTTGGCGACCGCGCCCATCAGCATGCCGCCGGCCGAGCCGCCATGGCCAATGATGCGCCTGGCGCTGGTGTATTTCGCATCGATCAGCGCCCGGGCGCTGGCGGCGAAATCGTCGAACGAGTTGGTCTTCTTCTCGCGCTTGCCGTCGAGATACCAGCCCCAGCCCTTGTCGGCGCCGCCGCGGATATGGGCGATGGCGTAGACGAAACCGCGATCGACCAGCGACAGGCGGTTGGCGCTGAACGAGGCCGGCATCGCCATGCCGTAGGAGCCGTAGCCGTAGAGCAGGAGCGGCGCCGAACCGTCCAGCTTCAGCCCGCGGCGATGCAGGATCGAGACCGGCACCTCGGCGCCGTCATGCGCCTTCGCCATGATGCGCGTGGTGACGTAGTCGCTCGCATCATGGCCGGATGGAATCTCCTGCCGCTTGCGCAAGACGCGCGTGCGCTTGACCATGTCGTAGTCGTAGACTTCCGACGGCGTCGTCATCGAGGAATAGGCAAAGCGCAGATTCGTCGTCTCGAACTCGTAGGAGCCCATCGTGTCCAGCGAGTAGGCCGCTTCGTCAAACGCGATCGCGTGTTCTTCCTTCGTCGAGAGATCGCGGATCACGATTGAAGGCAGCGCGTTGGCACGCTCGAGCCGCACCAGATGGCCGGCATAGAGATCGAGGTCGATGATGTAGACGCCGGGACGATAAGGGATCAGGTCGCGCCAGTTCTTGCGCTCGGGCTGGCCAAGCGGCGCCGTCACGATCTTGAAGTCGATGGCGTCGTCGGCATTGGTGAGGATGAACAGCTCGTCGCCGCGGTCGGCGAGGGAATATTGCACGCCGTCCTCGCGCGCCGCGACCAGGCGCGGCGGCGCCTCGGGATTGGCGAGATCGATCAGCCGCTGCTCGCTCGTCTCGTGGTCGCCGCCCGCGATCACGCAGAAGCGGCCGCTGGTGCTCTCGTGCAGATGGGTGAACCAGCCGGCATCCTGCTCTTCGTAGACCAGCGAGTCGTCGGCCTGCCTGGTGCCGAGCCTGTGGCGCCAGACCTGCATCGGCCGGTGATTGTCGTCGAGCTTGACGTAGAAGAAGCTCTTGCAGTCCGCGGCCCAGACCACGCCGCCGTCGGTCTCCTCGACGACATCGTCGAGGTCCTTGCCGCTCGCCCAGTCACGCACGCGGATCGCGAAATATTCCGAGCCCTTGGTGTCCGCGCTCCAGGCCTGCAGCCTGTGATCGTGGGAGTGGCGGCTGCCGCCGAACTTGAAATATTTGTGGTCCCTGGCGAGCGCGTCGCCGTCGAGCACGATATGGCCCTCGCCGCCATCGCGCGGCATGCGGCCGAACAGCTCGTGCTGCCCGCCCTCGCGAAACCGGCGGAAATACGCGAAGGGCCCGTCGGGCGAGGGCACGCTCGAATCGTCCTCCTTGATCCGCCCGCGCATCTCGCGCACCAGCGTCTTCTGCAGGCTGGCCGTGTGGCCGAGCAGGCTCTCGGTGTAGGCGTTCTCTTCGTCGAGATATTTGCGGATATCGGGATCGAGCACGCTGGGTTCGCGCAGCACCTCCTGCCACTTGTCGTCCTTCAGCCAGGCATAATCGTCGGTCACGGTGATGCCGTGCCGCGTGAAGGAATGCGGCCGGCGCGGGGCGACGGGAAGCTTCGAAGGCGTCTTGGTTGAAGGTGTCTTGGCTTGTGTCACTCGGTCCTCGTTCAACTACGTGTCGCGACGTCGCCTTCTTCACCTCTCCCCGCTTGCGGGGAGAGGTCGGAATTTGCGCGAGCAAATTCCGGGTGAGGGGGTACAGGTCTCTCGACAGATCTCGTCCGTCGAGAGAGGCCCCTCACCCCTTCTCCCTCTCCCCGTAAGAATCGGGAGAGGGAGAAGGGGGGCCGCCGCTTGTTCGCGCGTTCCCTTATATCGTCCCGATTCCGTGAATTGCCAGCGCAGCGAGCGAAGGACTGCGCCGGGCCGCCGGGTTGTTGACCGGCTCCTTGTATGCTTTAGGGACGATATTCCGCCGCCGGTCCAGCCAGATGCTGTTTAATTCCTATTCGTTCATCCTGCTGTTCCTGCCGGTTGTGCTGGCCGGCTACTTCCGGCTCGGCCAGCACAGCAATCTCGCCCCGGTGATCTGGCTGGCGCTGGCTTCGATCACCTTCTACGCCATCGGCAGCTGGCAGTTCGTCGCCCTGCTGCTGCTCTCGATCGCCTTCAACTACGGCGTCGGCCATCTTCTCATCGTGGCGGAGCTCACGCGCCCACAACGAAAGGCCGCGCTCGCTCTCGGCGTCGCCGGCGATCTCCTCGTGCTCGGCATCTTCAAATATGCCGGCTTCGTCGCCGAGAACATCAACGCGCTGCTCGGCACGCATGTTGCGGTCCACATCCTGCTGCCGGTCGGCATCTCCTTCTATACGTTCACCCAGATCGCGTTCCTGGTCGATGCCTATCGCGGCCAGGTCGCGGCCTATGCGCTGCCGCATTACACGCTTTTCGTGACCTATTTCCCGCATCTGATCGCGGGACCGATCCTCCACCACAAGGACATGATCCCGCAATTCGAGCAGGAGGAATCAAAGCATCCGGACGCGCATCTGATTCTGTGCGGAATTATCATCTTCGCCATCGGCCTGTTCAAGAAGACCTGCCTTGCCGACGGCATCCAGCCGCTGGTCGCGCTTGCCTTCGAGGCGCGCTCGCCGAGCTTCGACCAGGCCTGGCTTGGCGCGCTCGCCTACACCTTCCAGCTCTATTTCGACTTCTCCGGCTATTCCGACATGGCGATCGGCATTTCGCTGATGTTCGGCATCTTCCTGCCGGTCAATTTCAACTCGCCCTACAAGGCGACCAGCATCGTCGAGTTCTGGCGGCGCTGGCACATGACGCTGTCGCAATTCCTGCGCGACTATCTTTACATCCCGCTCGGCGGCAACCGCAGAGGTCGCGTGCTGCGCTATGCGAATCTGATGATCACGATGCTGCTCGGCGGGCTCTGGCACGGCGCGGCCTGGACGTTCGTAGCGTGGGGCACGCTGCACGGCGCCTATCTTTGTCTCAATCATGCCTTCAACGCGCTGCCGAATCTCCCGTCGTCGCTGGCGCGACCGGCCCGCATCGCCGGAGCGGTTCTAACGTTTCTTGCCGTCGTCGTCGCCTGGGTGTTCTTCCGCGCCGAGAGCGTCGCATGGGCGCTACGCATCCTCCGCGCCATGGCCGATCCCGCCGATATCGTCTTCGGCCGCGAGGAGATTGCGGCGCTGGTGCTGGTGTCGGTCTACGCGGCGCTGGTGTGGCTGACGCCGAACACGCAGGCGATCATGGGCTACGATCACGGCAACCGCAGCGTCGGCGGGGCCTTGCTGGCAGGGCGCATGCGGCCGCTGTTCCTCTATGGCGCGTCGCTGGTGCTCGCGTTCGGCATTTTGGGCATCCAGAGCCACAGCGAGTTCATTTATTTCCGGTTCTGATGCGCGCACCGTTCACCAATGTGAGACGTCTTCTCCTCGCGAGCATCGTGGGCGCGCTGGCTGCGGCTACGCTGACCTTCGTGGTCGATCCCCTGCAGCTGTTTCGCCCCTCGCGCCTCGCCGCGGCGTTCTACTCCGACGACACGCGCGTGCAGAATGCCGGGCTGATCCGCAGCCAGCCGTTCGACACCGCCTTCATGGGCACATCGCTCGCGATCCATTTCCGCCAGAGCGAGATCAATCGCGTGCTCGGCGTCCATTCGCTCAAGCTGGCGATGACCGGCTCCAATTCGCGCCAGCAGGCCTTCGTGCTGGCGCAGGCGATCGACCGCGGCGCGCGGCGCGTGATCTGGGAGATGGATGATTTCATCTTCGTCGATGCCGCCGACATCGAGGCCGATCCCTATCTCTCCGTCGACCTCTATCGCGGAACGGCCAAGAGCATCGCGTCCTATCTGTTCAGCGCGGCGATGGCGAAGGAATCCCTGTTCGCATTGCTGCGTTCGATCCCGCCGCTGCGGGAGCCGCTGACCCGGGCGGCGCCGTTTCTGCCGATCAAGTTCGCGCTGTCCGACGTCGATGACATCTACGCGCTGCCGCGGGATTTCGATGTCGCGCGCGGCTACAACGCGACGAGGACGCTCGCGGCCTTCGCCCACATTACCGATCCCGTTCGCCGCCGCTTCCTCGGCGAGGGCTATGGTTACGACGCGATGGCCGGGCATTTCGAGCGCGACGCCGTCGGCCTCATCACGCGTCACCCCGGCGTAACCTTCGACATCTACTTCCCGCCCTATTCGATCCTGCAATTCGTCGCCATGCGCGATGCCTCACCGGAGACGCTGAAGATCGTCACCGATCTGACGGCGCATGTCGCGCGGCGCCTGACGCAGCTTCCCAACGTGCGCCTGCACGATTTCCGCGCGATCAAGCCGGTGACGCACGATCTCGACAATTACAGCGACGTCATCCACCATTCGCCGGTGGTGGACGCCATGGTGCTGAAGTGGCTGGCGAGTGGGGAATATCGCGTGGATCCGAAGGCCCCGCTTGCGTCGTTGGACGAGCTGAGGGCGCAGGTGGAAGCGTATCGCATGCGGCAGCTGTAGCCAAACGCTCCGCTGTCGTCCCGGACAAGCGCGCCTCAAGCGCGCGCAGATCCGGGACCCATAACCCCAGGGACAGGTTGTCGCGCGAGCTGGTAACTCCGAGGCTTCGTCAAGCCACGTCCTGTGGCTGTGGGTCCCGGATCAGCGCTCCGCCCTGACAACGCTACGCGTTGAGCTGCGCTTGTCCGGGACGACAGCGGAGTTTGTGGCGGCGTCTACGCCGCCACCTCTTCCCCCAGATATGAAACCGCCGCCTCCAGCCCGCCCTTGCCGTGCGGGATCTTCAGCGCGTTCAGGCCGATCTCGATCACCCCGAGCGTGCCGAGCAGCATCGGCGCATTTACATGGCCCATATGGGCGATGCGGAAGGCTTGTCCCGAGAGGTCGCCGATGCCGGTGCCGAGCACGACGCCGCACTTCTCCTTGCAATAGCGTTGCAGCACGGCCGGGTCGTGGCCGTTGCTCATGGTCACCGTGGTCACGGTGTTGGAGCGCTCGCCGGCTTCCGCCACGTTGAAGCCGAGCACCTGGCCTTCCGACCATACGGCGACCGCGCGGCGCGCGGCTTCGGCGAGCAGGCTATGGCGGCGGAAGGCGTTCTCCAGGCCTTCCTCGTGCAACAGGTCGATCGCCCGGCGCAGCGCGAACAACAGATGCACCGGCGCGGTGCCGGCATACTTACGATAATTCTCGGTGCCTTCGCGCTCGGTCCAGCTCCAATAGGGCGTCGACATGTTGGCCTTCTTGTGCACCTCGAGCGCGCGCGCATTGGCGGCGACGAAGCCAAGGCCGGGCGGCGTCATCAGGCCCTTCTGCGAGCCGGACATCGCGACGTCGATGCCCCATTTGTCCATCTCGAACGGCATGCAGCCGAGCGAGGCGACGGTGTCGACCATGTACAGCGCGGGATGACCGCTCGCCTTGATCGCCTTGCCGATCGCCTCGATGTCGTTCTGCACGCCCGAGGCGGTGTCGACCTGGACCACGACGACCGCCTTGATCGTGTGCTCCTTGTCGCGGCGCAGGCGCTCCTCGACCTCGTGCGGCCGCACCGCGCGGCGCCAGTCGCCCTTGAGCACCTCGACCTCGGCGCCCATCAGCGCCGCCGCATTGCCCCAGCCGATCGCAAAGCGCCCGCTCTCCAGCACCAGCACCTTGTCGCCGCGCGACAGCACGTTGCTCAGCGCCGCTTCCCAGGCGCCGTGACCGTTGGCGATATAGATGTAGGACTTGCCCTTGGTCGCAAACAGCTTCGAGATGTCGCCGAGCAGGCTCTCGGTCAGATCGAGCATCTCCTTGGAGTAGATGTCGATCGCCGGACGATGCATCGCCCGCAGCACCTCGTCGGGCATCGTGGTGGGCCCGGGGATGGCCAGAAACTCCCGGCCCGCGCGAACGGTCATTGCTGTTGGTCCTTGTTGCTCGAGAACAGGCTGATAGGTCGCTGGTTCATGCTTTTACGCGCGGCCGGGTCTCGAGAAAAGCACGCAAAATGCAGGGCTGGGTTATCGCTTCGTCTCCCGGCACCCGGCCGCTTCGGCTTCCTCCACCGAGCAGAACCAGCGAGTGCCCTTGCTGATCTTCATCTTGATCTGGGTGTACCAGCGGCTGGTTGGCTGGTGAAAGATGCACTCGCCGGCGCTGTTCACGTTGCCCTTGATGGTGCAGTCCGGCGAGGGCGCGACCGGCCCCGAGGCCGAGGCGAGCAGCACCGCATGCGCGCCATCGGGCGGCTTGGTGGCGCCCAGGATGGTCGTCTTCTTGTTGCGCACGCGCCAGTCCCAGGGCGCGATGAAGGCGCCCTGCCACATCCCGGCCTTGGCCTCGCGCGCGGCCTTCTCATCCGCCTCATAGTCGTGGGACATGCGGGTGTAGGCCAGTGCCCAGCCGTTGCGCACCAGCCATCTCTGGATGTCCTCGCCGCCGACCTCGCAGCGCGCCACGGTGCGGCCGCGCCGGTCGATCGACCTCGTGCGGCAGGCCCACCTCTTGCCCTCGGCGTATTTGGCAAGCTCGTCGCGGGCGGCGACGCCGCAGGTCCAGCGCTCGGTCCTGGTGTTGAGGCAGAGCTGGTCGACCGCAGGCGCGTCGATGCCGCCAAGCCGGATCCGCGTGTTCCCGATCACGACGGCATCGCCGGCGCGCACTTTTGCGATGCCGGTGATGTCGGCGGCGTGCGCGAGCGACGGGGCGAGGAAAGCAAGCGCAATCAGGAATCTTCGCAACATGCCGGTCCGGGTGTGATGAACGTCTCGATAGAGCGCGTGATTGTGGTCGGCTTTTGGCCACCGGGCCAGCTTATGCCGAACAGATAGGCTTTCAACTTCCCGTCATCTTCCGACGGCCCTTCACTAGCCCTCCAGGGGAGGGTAAGAGACCTACCCCCGCGCCATCGCCCGCTTCGCTATTGCAAGGCCCATCAGCACGAAGGCTGACGTCACCTCCGGCCCGCCCACCAATATTCGCGTCGGCGTCTTCATCTTGTTCCATTCATAGGCACGGAACGGGCCGCGGCGGCCGCCTTCGCCGAGGCTCGCGATGATGACGTTCAAGGCCGGCGCAAAGGCGCGCGGGTCGGCGCCGAGATGGCCGAGCGCGATCAGCGCGAGCGCGGCGTCGAACACGTTCATCTCGGCCGCCATCAGCTCGCCCTTGACGTAGGACAGCACGCGGTGGCGGATGAAATCGAAATCGCCTTCGGGATCGATCGCGGCCTGGGCCGCCAGCGGCAGTGCGAGGAAGGCGGCATAGCAGCGGCCGAAATAGGCGCTGTAGAGCTCCGGCAGGTAATAGATGTGCGAGCGCGGATTGGCGAAGGCACCGCTGGCCGCCAGCCGCTTCTGGAAGCCGATGATCCGATGCACGGTGGCGAGCCGCGCCGGCGTCTCCAGAATCTTCCAGCGCACCAGATTGCGGAAGCTGACCTCGAGAATGTCGAGATTGAGCGTCGGATCGAGATCGTTGCCGTAAGGGCGCTCGCCGTCGAGATTGTCGATCCAGGTCGCAACCCCACCCTCATAGTCGATATTGTCGTTGAGCGGCACGGTCACGCGCGGCGCGTTGACGCCGGCGCGCACCTGATAGCCCGCGTAGAAATCCAGCAATGGCTGGTCGATGATGGGATCGGTGCAGCCGGCTTGCGTTGCCGCGGAGATCGAGCACGCCGTGGTGTCGCAATCCGGCACGTAGATGCCGAAGCCGAGATCCTGCTTGATCTGCGCGAAGAAGCGGGAAAAGCGTGGATGCGGCGCCGGCGCGAGTGCGGTGACGACGTTGAAGCGCGCGCCGTCGATGCCCTCGACCTTCTCGCGGCTGATGTTGACGCAGAAATCGACCATGTCGGCGATCGCGCGCTCCGCCGCGACCTTGTCGGCGACCGAGGCGAGCCCGGTCTCGACGTAGCTCAGCAGCGCCTCGATGAAGAACGCATCGTAATAGGCCGAGCGGTGACGGATCTGCACCGGCTCCCACATCGGTTCGGCAATGCCTTTCCAGGGCGGATTGACGACGGCGCGCGCCGGCGATCGCGCGATGAAGACGCGGGCGAGATTGAACAGCAGCGAGGAGTTCTTGTAGCCGCGCGCGTTGAGGCCCGTCAGGGCCATGATCAGCTCGCGTCCGCGGAAATCGGGATCGCCGATCAGGTTGAAGGCGGCATAGGTCGGCAGGAAGCCGTTGCGGCGGTACGAGCCGAGCAGATGCTGCGCGCAGTCGCGGATCGCGCCGTCGATCTGTGCGCCCTGCGGCATGGCGGCGATGAACGGCGCCGGCGGCGGCCTTGGGTGGTCGAGCGCGATGCTGTCGACGAGATCGGCGATCGGCCGCCCGACCGCCGCCCAGTCGGGCTCGACCTCGTCGCGGGCGTGGACGAGTGCCTCGCGCAGCCGGGTCAGCCTGGCTTCGTCGCGCAGCTCGGGCAGGCCGGCGCGGCGGAGCAGGATGCGGAGCGCGGGATTGCCGAGTGCGGTCTTGTAGAATTTGGCCAGATGCAGATCGCCGCCGGTCGTGTCAGACAATACGGGATCGCAGACGTCGTAAAGCGAGGGGCCGTCCTTCCGCGCCGTCAGCGCCCGGCAGGCTGCGCCGGCAAAATAATGAAAGCTCATGAAATACCTGGTCGCGGGGGGCTCGTCCGGGGCCGGCGAGCGCGCACCTGTCCGCACACCAACCCCCTGCAAGTCTTTGAAAAAGCTACCCGGATTCGCAGGAAAAACAAATGTGATTGACGTCACAGAAAAAGCCGGCACGAGGCCTGCATTAGCGGCCTCCGGAATGCTACGGGGGCGTCAAGAATGGAGCTATCCAGCTCGGGGAATTAACCAACATATTCAGAGGTTTATCTCAAATTTCGAGCAATCTATTGCCCGAGGGCCTATATGCCGTTAAGGGTTTGTTTGGTGCGGCGCCGCAAATTGCGCGCAATTCGGGGGCACTCCCCCGGCCAATCCCTCAAACCTAAAGACGCTATCGCGCTACTCAAACAGTGTGCGCGCGCGTGGCTGGTCTTTGGCACAGGAAACGAACCGAGATGAATGTAAAGCAGCTCGACCTTTCCAGACGCACGATCGCCTTCGCCGCAGCCCTCATCGGCACGGTGTCGCTGGCGATCGGCGCCCATGCTGCTCTCAACATGCGTGCGATCGACGCCGCCAAGGCCGTCTCGACCGACCAGATCACCGGTTCGATCGGCCAGACCTCGCGCCTGGCTCTGGTCATCGGCAACGGACACTATCCCGACGCCAGCGCGCCGCTGACGCAGTCGATCAACGACGCCCGTGCGCTGTCCACGTCGCTGCGCAAGAACGGCTTTGACGTCGACATGGTTGAAGACGCGACCAAGGACGACATGGTCCGCGCCGTGGGCCGCCTGAAGTCCCGGATCAAGCACGACAGCGTCGTCATGCTGTTCTTCGGCGGCTTCGGCGTGCAGGCCGGCCGCGAGAGCTACATGCTGCCGGTCGATGCCGTGATCTGGAAGGAAAGCGACGTCCGCCGCCATGGCGTCTCCATCGAGGGCGTGCTCGAGATGATGAAGGAGCAGGGCGCCAAGGCCAAGCTCGTCGTGGTCGATGCCTCCCGCCGCAATCCTTACGAGCGCCGCTTCCGCTCCTATAGCCACGGCCTCGCGCCGATCAGTGCGTCGGACAATGCGCTGATCCTCACCTCCACCTCGCCCGGCAAGGTCGTCGACGACGGCAAGGGTGAGCACAGCGTGCTGGTCAGCGAGTTCCTCAACAACCTCAGCAAGCAGAACAGCGCCGAGAGCGTCTTCAACAAGACCCGCCTCGCCATCTCCCGCGCCAGCGAAGGCGACCAGGTCCCGACCGTTTCCTCCTCGCTGCTCGAAGACGTCCAGTTCGGCGAAGCCGGCGGCTAGTTTTTCATAGGTCTAGCGACGTCTCGTGCCCCGGACGCGGCGCATCATGCAATGATGCGACGCTGAGCCGGGGCCCAGGTCTCTCAGGGCTGTCACTTCGTCAGGGCCGTCACTTCGCGATGAGATGGGTCCCGGCTCTGCGCAGCAGCGTTACCGGACGATGCAACGCATCGCCTAGGCTGCGGCGCGCCCGGGACACGGGCCAAATTTTCGAGGTCTACTTCGCAGCTTCCGCGCTCGCCATCACCGGGCGCACCGGATCGCCTTCGCGCAGCAATGCGCCGGCGCGGGCGACGACGACATCGCCTTCGTTGAGGCCGTCGCGGACCTCGATGTTGCCGCCCGACATCAAGCCGACCTCGACACGCTTGGTCTCGACGCGGTTGCGGCGGATCACCTGCACCACGGTGCCGGCGGATGAATACTGCACGGCGGTCAGCGGCACCGCGACGTTGCAGCTCTGTCCGGTCTTGATCAGCGCGCGCCCGCTCGCGTTCAGGAGCAGACGCTTCTGCGATGAGATGCCGATATAGACCATCCCCTGCTGGATGTTCGGCTCGACGGTCGCGCCGATGCGGCGCACCTTGCCGCCGATGTCGTCGGCGCCTGCGATCCACACGCTCGCCTGCTGATTGACCGCGAGCTTGCGCACATCGGTGGTGGCCACGAGGCCGACGAGATCGTATTCGCTGCGCGCAACGATCGTGAACAGCGCCTCGCCCTTGGGCGAGGCGAAGTTGCCGATCTGCGCAGTCGAGGTCGCGATCACGCCCGCCACCGGTGCGGTGACCTGAAGCGAGCCGCCTTCGGGCAGCGCCAGCCGGGCCAGCACCTGGCCGGCGGTGGTGGTGTCGCCCGCTTCCGCCAGCACCTCCGTGACCTTCAGGCCGGGACGCTCGGGCCGCACCGAGGTTTGCTCGCGCGCGACGATCGTGCCGGTCGCCTCGACGATATCGGAAAAGCAGGATTTCGCGACCTTCAGCACCGTGACCGCAGGCCCCTTGGGCGCCTCGTCATCGGCGGCTCCGGCCGGATGGGGGCTGAGGACGAGCAGGCCGGCGACGGCTGCGGGACACAGGCTTCGACCAACGGCACGGGGCAAATGACGCATCGGAAATTCCACAGGGGCTATGTCTCCAATCGATAGCAGATGGCCGCCGCCCGCACTATGGCCGCGTCGTCGAAAAGCAGGATGCCGCGCCGCAGGCGGTCGCGGCAAGTCTTTGATTAGTCGCGGGATTGGAGAACAGGTTCGCGCTTCTGGGGTGCCCTCTGCCGTGGCCGTCCGGGCCTCGGGTGCGGCTGATCACGGTCTTCTCATCTGCCGCCGCCACCTGTATGGGATTAGCATCAGAAACGATGCGGCGTTGCTGCCGTACAACTCGTGGTCGAGACGGATGCAGCAGTTCGTATGCGAGCAGAATATCGTCCATTTCGAGCGGCTGCTCAATGAGACGAGCGACCCGACGGTCCAGAGTACCGTGCGCGCGCTGCTGGCATCGGCGAAGCGCCAGTTGGCGTTGCTGAACTCGGCCGCGTCCGGCGCCGATTCGACGCCGCTCGACCAGCGCCGGCGGCAGCATATCGACGGCGCAACGATCCGGCGGCAATTCCAGCCGGAGTTCGATAGCTCGCCGCACCCCTACATGTTGCTGGATCCCGGCCCGGGGCTGTCCATTGTCGACATCAACGACGCCTATGCGGCGGCGACCTTCATCAGCCGGGCCGACGTGGTCGGCCGGTCCCTGTTCGAGATATTTCCCGACAATCCCGACGATCCGCTCGCCGATGGCGTCAGCAATCTCTACGGCAGCTTGCGGATCGTCGGCGAGACAGGGCAGGCCCATGCCATGGCGGTCCAGCGCTACGACATCCGGGATCCCGACGGCTCCTTCGTGGAGCGTCATTGGCAGCCGATCAACTCGCCGATCCACGACACGGCCGGCCATCTGGTCTTCCTGCTGCACCACGTCGAGGATGTCACGCCACAGGTCGCGGCGCCGCGTTAACCGTCAGCCGCGCCGATCGCCCAGCAGCTTGCCGGTCGAACGCTCGATCAGATGCAGCCTCGTGCAGGCCGGGCACGACACGGATACGTGCGTGCGATCGGCCGGCTCATCGGTAAGCCGATGCTGCACGTTCAAGCCAGTCTGAGGGCATTTGAAGACAATCTGTCGGTCCATGGCCGGAGATATGCCGCCAAGCCGGGCCTTGCGAAATTACGGATGTTTACGTAGGTCGGCGGCCTCTCACGACAGGTCCAATGCTGTAGTGAACCAATGCCGTGCGTACGCATTGAACCGGCATGCCCCGTGAAAACGATCTCGAAGGCAAGCCCGACATGGGCGGCAAGCATGGCGGTCAAGCCGGCCAGCCCAAGCTTCCGCCACGTCCGCGCGAGGGCGAGCGCGACGAGGACGTCGTGGCAAAGCGCCACACCGGCCAAACCGATCGCGCGTCGTCACCGACCAAACCAAAATAGCACCTCGTCCGCCCGCATGATGTTGGACGGTCGTCGCGCCGGGGAACGGCGGCATCGCCACGCCGTTAGTCTCGCGCGTCGGGCGTGAGAGATGGAAACGGAGGCTGGCTCGTGTTTTGGATCTATTGGAACACCGCCTGGTCGCTGATCATCAGCGGCATCATGGTCGCCACCATCGTCAGCCATCCCGACGCCGAATTCGCCGAAGTGCGGGCGGCCCGGCGATCGATGTGAGCTTCCCGCGGTCGCGGGTTTGCCCTTGTTCTGACGAGTCCTAAGCAGCAGCCCGTCGGGCCTTGCCGCCGTGATCCCTGTTGTCGTCAGCCGGCAGCCCGCCGCGGCCTGACCGACGTGCCGGAGGCCGCGGGCCGCGATCCCGTCACGTAGTCGGGAAGCTGAAACTTGCGCCGGTAATCCTTCGGTGACACGCCGGCCTGCTTTCGAAACAAGCGGCGGAACGACGCCACGTCCTCGTAGCCGACCTCGCGGCAGATGTCCTCGATGCCTGTTTCCGTCGTCTCGAGCAGTTGCTTGGCTTCCTCGATGCGCAGCGTCTGCACATAGGCGAGCGGCGAATAGCCGGTCGCTGCCCGGAAGCGGCGGTCGAAAGAGCGCTTCGGCAATCCGGAGTGGTGCACCAGCGCCGCAATGAGGTCCTGCCGCTGGTAGTTCTGCGCGATGTAGTCCTGGCACTTGCTGATCACGCCGTCGCCGTGATCCACGTTCTGCACCATCGAGGCGAACGGCAATTGTCCTTCGCGATGCCACTGGTAGAGAAAGAGTTTCGAGATGCGAATCGCCTCTTCCGTACCGCCGTATTTCGCGACGATCAGCAGCGCGAGATCCTGCCAGGATGATGCGCCGCCCCCGCAGACGAGATTGTGACCGGGCCCGTTCTGCACCAGGACGCGGTCCATGCGGAGCTTGACCTCCGGGAAATGCTTTCGAAACACCGGCTCGTAGATCCAGTGCGTGGTCGCCTCGTATCCGTCGAGCAGGCCGGCTTCGGCGAGCACGAGAGACCCGCCGCAGGATCCGTACATCTGCGCGCCTGCCTCGTGCATCTGCCTGATCCATGCGATGAGCCGGCGATCGAGCACGGCGGTGCCCGTCTCCGTGGTGACGATCACATTCGGCACGAACACGATGTCGGTCGATACGACGTGATCGGCGATGTCCTGCGGCATGATGCTGACGCCGGTGACCAACGTGATCAGGCCGGGCTCGGCGCCGACCAGCCGCGGCTCGAACAAGCCGTCCGGCGTGCCGCCTTTGACGCCGTCCCATATGCGCCCTGCGCCCCACAATGTGTCGAATACGCCGTAGATGATCGACGGATCGCATTCGGCGAACACGGGAATACTCACGCGTACACGTCCACGTGACATTCTGCAGCCTCTGGCTCGATTGGCTCGAACCTGACTATTCTGCCTCTCCATCCGCGAGTCCAGACACCCTATGTCGCACCTCAGCGGCGCATCTCCGCGCCCTGAGGAGCCAGACATGAACTTGGATGAGAGAAAGCTCGAGCAGCTGCTTGGACTCGTCGTCAACGAACTCGGCGCCGCCTCAAATGCGGCGCTTGTCGTCCTCGGCGATCGACTGGGATTATTCCGCGCGCTGGCCGACGGCCCGATGACGTCAGCCGACCTGGCCAGGCGAACGGGGACTCACGAACGCTACGTTCGCGAATGGCTGTCCTCACAGGCGGCTTCCGGATTCGTGAGCTTTGATGCGACGAAAGACACGTTCAGCATGACACCGGAGCAGAAGGCCGTATTCGCCGATGAGAACAGTCCGGTCGCGATGGTCGGCGGCTTCAGCCTGCTGCCGGCGGTCTATCATGACGAGCCGCGACTTGCCGAAGCGTTCAAAACCGGCAAGGGCCTGCGCTGGAGCGATCACTGCAATTGCATGTCGTGCGGCGTCGACCGCTTCTTCCGGCCCGGCTATCGCGCGCACCTGATCGCCGAATGGCTGCCTGCGCTGGGCGGCGTCGTCGAGAAGCTGGAGCGAGGTGCCAAGGTCGCAGACGTCGGTTGCGGCCATGGCTATTCGACAAGGCTCATGGCCGAAGCATTCCCCAACTCGGACTTCATCGGCATCGACTACGACGAGGCCTCGATCGACTGCGCACGGGCCGAGATCTCCGGCGTGCGCAATCTGCGATTCGAGGTCGCCAAGGCGCAGGATTTCACGGGATCCGGCTTCGATCTCGTGACGATGTTCGATGCGCTGCACGACATGGGCGATCCCGTCGGCGCCGCCCGTCACATTCGTGCTGCGCTGAAGCAGGACGGCACCCTGATGCTGGTCGAGCCGGCGGCGGGAGACAGCCTGGCCGACAATCTCAATCCGGTCGGGCGGGTCTACTACGCCGGCTCCACCCACATCTGCCTTCCGACGTCGCTGAGCCAGGACGTCGGTCTGGGCCTGGGAGCGCAGGCCGGCGAGAAGCGCATCGCGCAGGTGTTGCGGCAAGGCGGCTTCTCGCAGATCGGCAAGGCTGCCGCCTCGCCCTTCAACATGATCCTGGAGGCGCGGCCATGACGGCTGCGCACATCCTTGCGCGCATCGGCGCGATCGCGGTCGAACCGCACGCGAGGCGGCCGTGATTGACGTCGTCGTCCACCTCCTCCTCGCCCGCGCTTCGCTGGTGGCCGGCCTGTCCCGCCTGTCCTGGAGACGGCTGGCTGCGCTCGGCCGCCGCGGATGGCGCGCGTTCTGGACGGTAGCGGCGGGGGCGTGAATGACGCCGATGCCAGGCCGCCACCGCCTGCGCCGGGAGGCAAACCCGGGCATGGCGGCCTCGCGTCAACGATGAAGCCTCACCGCCTGATCTCCCATCGCAGCGCCTCCGCATTTGGTGGCGCGGTCGGGCGAGGTGAAGGCGAGATCGGTGTTGTCGGACAGGGTGAAGCCGGGCGGCGGGCGGGAGGCAGCGAGTGCGGGTGAAGCGGCCATCGTCAGGACCAGCGCCAGCCAACGGGCGGGGCGGCGAAATACGGCCACGGGAAAATTTCTGAAGAAATGCCGCGCTGCGGCCTCGCCGATTGGACGCCGGCGGGATCACGCCGGTTCATCCCGGGCGCTGGGATAGAGGCTTATCATCCCATCGACCGTCTTGCTGCCGCAGCCAAATCGGCGCACTTTGCCGCCTTCGGCTGATTTGCCATCCAAGGTCCTTTTCAGATGATTACCGCATCCAAGGCCCTCATTGCCGTCTGTCTGATCGCGCTGGCCGGCACCGCATTGGTGATCGGCCCGACCGGGCTGCGCCGCCTGTTGCCGTCCGGGACGGAGACCGCCGTCGCCGCCAAGCCGGAGGCCAAGCCCGAACCCAGAGCTTTGGCCAAGGTCGAACCCAAAGCGGAGGCCAAGGCCGAGCTCAAGCCGGAACAGCCAAAGCTCGCCGGCGGCTCGCCGCCGGTCCCGGCCGCCGGGCCGAAGGCGGGCGCGCTGGCCGAGACGCAGAACCAGGTCACGGCCGCGCTCGCCGATCTCGCGCCGGTCAAGCCGCCGCCGGCGGTTGCGGAGAGCGGCCCTCGTTTCGACGTCGCCCGCGTCGACGATCACGGCGAGGCGGCGGTGATCGCGGGCCGCGCCGCGCCGGGTGCAAGAGTCGAGCTGCTGCGCGACGGCAAGCCGCTCGATAGCGTCGTCGCGGACGCCTCGGGCCAGTTCGTCATGACCCCGCCGCAGCTTCCCTCCGGTTCCTATGAATTGACGCTCCGGGCCAAGGCGCCGGACGGCACGGTGACGGAGTCCGGCCGGACCATGCCGGTGACCATCGCCGCGGCGGCGCCGCCGCCCGCGCGGCCGGCACCGGCCGCGAAGCAAGATGCGGGACAGGAGCCGAAGCAGGCCGAGAAGCCCGACGACAAGCCGGACGTCGTGGCTACTCTGCCATCGGCCTCGCCGCGCCTGGCTTCGGCGCCTGACAGGCAGGCGGCCCGGCCGAGATTGACAGGCGCGCCGAAACCCAAGGTCCTCGCGCGTGCGTCGGCGGACACCACGGTCGCATCGGCCTCGCCGGCAGACGTGCTCACCACCGCACCGGCGCCGGCGGGCGGCAGCCGGGTCATTGCCCGTGGCGACAGTCTGTGGGCTCTGAGCCGGCTCGCCTATGGTGACGGCGCCCGTTACGCGGTGATCTTCAAGGCCAACCGCGACAAGATCAACAACCCCAATCTGATCTATCCCGGCCAGACTTTCGTGATGCCGCAAAAGGCGGAGTAAGGGCGCGGTCCGTCCTCTCCCCGCCCAGGCAGGCGTCTTGAAAGTCGCCGGTCCGCGGGAAGAGTGCGCGGTCGCCCGCGACGCTTTGCCCTGTGTCTCTCCGGAACAATCGGTTCCCACGCGCGTCATTGTGCTGCGACGCATTGCGCTTGGTGCTGGGAGGAGGCCGAGGTGGCCAGTTCGGCGATCATGTCGGGACGCATGGGACTGGCTCTGGCCGGCGCGACCCTCGTGATTGCGGCAGTGCTGCTGCCCAACAAGGCGGAGGCGCAGTTCGGATTGCGCGGCGGTCCGCTCGGCGTTGCACGCTTCGCGGTCGGCCACATGCTCGGCCTGTCGCGCCTGCGCCACTCCCGCATGGCCGTGCGCGGCAGCCGATACCGCTCCGCTGCGCTGCGGTCGCAAGATCTGCGCGAGCGCGGCCAGCTGTCCAATCCCTACGTCCTGCGTGCGGCCCTCACCGCGCAGGCGGCGCTATCGGGCTGGCATGGCGGCCGGCGCCCGCAGGGCTGGTGGCGCCATCCCGACGGCAGCTACGGCTGGGTCGGCCCGGTGTTCTGGCCGTTCGCGCATGACGATCTCACCACCGCGATCATGTTCGGCGACACCACCAGCCTCTCGTTCTACGGCTATGGCGACATCTATGCCGCGATCTTCTCGCCCTATGCGGCGACGGAGCTCGCCGCATACACCGCGCCGCAAAGCCGGCGTGGACGAAGGGTCCCGACGGCGGAGACGCTGTGCGAGGCCAGCGACACCGGCGGCCTGCCGGTCGACCGCATCGCCGCGGCCGTGACACCGAACGAGCTGCAGCGCACCGCGCTCGACGAGCTCGCATCCGCCTGGAATGCGTCGCGCGACGCCATTCACACCGCCTGCCCGGAGCAGGCGCCCGCGACTGCGTCGGAACGCCTCGGCCTGATGCGCGAGCGCCTCGAGGCCATGATCAAGGCGATTGACGCCATCGAAGCGCCGCTGGCGAAATTCACCGGTCTCCTCAATGACGACCAGAAGGCCAGGCTCAATGCCCTCGCCAGCGACCGTCGCGCGGCACTGGCGTCACATCAGCCAAAGGATTCGCAGAAGGATGCGGCCAGGGATGCGCAGGCCGCCGCCTGCCGGCCCGACTACGATCCGCGTTATGACGAAAAGGCGCAGCGCCAATACGAGCAGCTGGTCCAGCAGCAATGGCCCGCAAACGACATTGCCTCCACGCTCCACCTCGACGAGGTGGCCCGCGCCCGCCTCGAGGTGCTCCAGGACACCACCCTGCGCACCATGCAGACGCTCAGCGCCTGCCCGACCGAGCCCGCCGCGACACCGCAAGCCCGCCTCCCGGCCGTGAAGGCGCGGCTGCAGGCCATGCTGCAAGCCGTCGGCGACGTCACCGACGCGCTCGACGATTTCCAGGCGGATCTGAGCGACGAGCAGAAGGTGGGGTTCGAAGCGATCGGGCCGAAGCGGGGGGCGTGAGGCCGAAGTCGCAACGCCTCCCGTGAAGGTCGCTAAAGCATGATCCGGAAAAGTGCGCAGCGGTTTTCCGAAAAGGTCATGCTGAAACAACAACCTAAAGCGCGATGACGATTCATCCTCGCGCTTTAGCCGACCTCCCGCCGCACCTTCGCCGCTGCGTCGCACATGGCCTTCAGCTTCCCGAACGCAGTCGCGCGCGGCATGTATTTCATGCCGCAATCCGGCGCCGGGACGAGACGATCCGGCGAGACATATTTCAGCCCGTTGCGGATGCGCTCGGCGACGGTATCGACGCTCTCGATCGCGGGATCCGCGAGGTCGAGCACGCCGAGCATGATTTTCTTCGACGACAGGTCCTTGAGCACGCCGAGGTCGAGCTTCGGCTGCGCCGCCTCGATCGAAATCTGGTCGGCGGTGGTGTCGTCGAGCTCGGCCAGGAAGGAATAGCCGGCCGGCTTGTTCGAGCCCGGCACGACCGCGGCATAGCCAAAGCAGAGATGCACCACGGTGGGCACCGTGATCCCTTGCAGCGCGCGATTGATCGCCTTGACGGCATAGCGCTTGGCGAGCTCCGGATTGTTGCGCACCCAGGGCTCGTCGAGCTGGATCACGTCGGCGCCAGCCTTTTGCAGATCGAGCGCCTCGGCATTGACGGCCTCGGCGAGCGCCATCGCGAGCTCTTCCTCGTCCTTATAGTACTCGTTCTTGGCCTGCTGGCTCATCGTGAATGGGCCGGGAAGGGTGATCTTCGCCGCACGCTCCGTATTCTTGCGCAGGAACTGCATGTCGTGCAGCTCGACCGGGCCCTTGCGCCGCACGGGACCGACGACGCGCGGCACCGGCGTCTGCGTGTTGCCGGTGCGCGCCACGATCATCGCGGGATTGTCCCCGTCGATGCCGTCGAGCGCGGTAGCAAAGCGATTGGAGTAACTCTCGCGGCGGATTTCGCCGTCGGTCACGATATCGATGCCGGCGCGCTCCATGTCGCGGATCGCGACGATGGTGGCATCGTCCTGGGCTTCTTCCAGGTGTTCGGGCGGCAACCGCCACATGTCGTGCAGGCGCGTGCGCGGCACCACCTTCGACAGCATGGCGCGATTCACCAGCCATTCCGGCTGCGGATAGCTGCCGACCACGGTGGTCGGCAGGATGTGTGCTGGCATGGGCATGGGGCTCTCCTTCTTGTCGTTGTGGCATGTCGTTGTTGAGCGCGGCTGTTCAGGCCGCGCGCGTTGCCGCGACTGAACCTTCGTCCTTGACGGGATTGCTCAGGATGCCGATGCCGGAGATCTCGATCTCGACGACGTCGCCGCCCTTCATCCACAGCGGCGGCGTGCGATAGGCGCCGACGCCGCCGGTCGTGCCTGTCACGATCACGTCGCCCGGCACGAGCTCCGTGAAGGTCGAGCAATAGGCGAGCAGGGCCGGCACGTCGAAGACGAGATCGGAGATCGGAGCCTTCTGCACTTCGACGCCGTTGAGCCGGGTAATCAGCGTCTGCTTTGCGATATCGGTCAGCTCGTCGGTCGTGACCATCCAGGGCCCGAAGCCGCCGGTGCCGGTAAAATTCTTGCCCGGCGCGAATTGCGAGGTGTGGCGCTGCCAGTCGCGGATGCTGCCGTCATTGTAGCAAGCGTAGCCGGCGACATGGCTGAGCGCAGCTTCACGCGAGATGCGGCGGCCGGCCTTGCCGATGATGACGGCCATCTCACCTTCATAGTCAAAGCGTTCCGATTCCAGCGGACGGATCATCGGCTGGCCATGGCCGACCTGGCTGTTGGCGAAGCGGGTGAAGATCATCGGATGCGCCGGCGTCGGATGGCCGCTCTCCGCCAGATGGGTGGCATAGTTGACGCCGATGCAGAAGATCTTGTCGGGATCGGGAATGGTCGGCAGCAGCGCGACGTCCTGCAACGCGTAGTCGGGCTTCTCGCCGGCGAGTTGCTTCAATTCGTCGAGCGACCCCTTCGCGAGCAGCGCCTTCAAGGTCGGATATGCCTTCAGGCGCTTGCCGGCATCGATGACACCTTTGTCGGTGACGATGCCATAGCTCGCAGTACCTGATATCGTGAAGCTTGCAACTTTCATCGGTCAAACACTCTCTTCAATGCAGGAGACATAGTCGTTGATCGGAAGGACGATCTCGCCACAGCGGATCGGAACGCATTGCGGCGGGAAATCCTGGCGGAAGCGCGCGCCGGCGGCACCGGCGCGGTCGAGGAACAGCTCCAGATGATCCATCGCGCCGGTCGGAAGATCGTGCAGCACCATCAGCGTCCAGGGCTGTCCGTTGCACTGGTCGAGCGCGCGCTCGGTCCAGCCGTCGGGGTCGTCCCAGTCGCGCGGAATGGAATTCCAGAGCACGCAGCTGTGTTTTTTGCGCGCGAGATAGTCGACGATGGAGGGCTTCAGCAGCCGCTTGTCGAGATTGCCGCCGCCGCCGAACGGCCGGAACCAGCGCTGCGGATGTGCGAGATCGCCAATCGCGTCCTGCGTGCGTCCGATCTCGTTCTCTGCGGTATCTCGCCCCGATTGCTCACCGAGCGGAATGCTATGCGTAAAGGTGTGATTGCCGACCCAGTGCCCCTCGCGGTGCGCGCGCTCTGCAAGGCCGCGCCGCTCGGGATCGGCAAGCTTCTCGCCGATGACGAAGAAGGTGGTCTTGATCCCGCGCTCGCCGAGAATGTCGAGCACGCGCGGCGTCACCTCAGGGTCGGGACCGTTGTCGAATGTCAGGGTCAAGTCGTACACGCGCGTACCTCAGGTCGCCGGCTGCATCGCGCTGGAAGCGATGTCGTCGTTGGCCTGACCGGCGCGGGTGCCGGTCTGCCAGATCGCCGCCTTGCGCTCGATCCACCGGATCACGGCGTTGAAGCCGATCGCAAGAAACAGCACGAGCAGCACGCCCGCGAATACGTGCGGGCTGTCGAGGATCGTCCGGTAGCGCGAGATCAGGTAGCCGATGCCTGCCGAGGAGATCAGCATCTCCGAGACCACGACGCCGACGATGACCAGCGCACCACCGACGCGCAGACCCGACAGCACCGTCGGGATTGCCGCCGGGATGATGACGCGGACCAGCCGCTGGCTCAGCGTCGCGCCCATGCTGCGGGCGGCGAGCAAGAGTTGCGGATCGATGGTCTGGATGCCGGCGGCGGTGGCCAGCATCGTCGGCAGGAACCCGTAAATCGAGGCGAACGCGATCTTGGATTCGGAGCCGATGCCGAGCCAGACCGTGAAAACGGGATAGAGGATCACAAGCGGCACCGCATAGAGGCTCGACACCATCGGCATGATCAGCACGCGCGGGCGCGGCAGGCTGCCGACGATGGCGCCGAGCAGGATGCCGCCTCCGCAGGCGAACGCCATGGAGACCACGACCTCGTAGAGGGTGACGGCAAGCGCATGACCGTATTCGCCGGCGTCGGTCCATCCCGCCATCAACGTGGACGACAGCGACGGCAGGAACAGTTCCGGGATGAGCCCGGCGCGCGGCAACAGCTCCCACAGCGCGATCAGGCCGATCACGATCAGATGTCGCAGCGTCTTCGCACTGATCCTGGCACTCATCTCCGCCTCACGCCGATTTGCGGATGTGCCGCCAGATGCGGTCGCGCAGGCTCCCGAAGGCATCGCCGCTCAGCATCTCGTAGGTGCGCGGCCGTGGCAGCTGGACCTGGAGATGGTCGACGATGCGGCCGGGCCGGGCCGACATGACGATCACCTCGTCGGCGAGATAGACCGCTTCGGTCAGGCTGTGCGTGACGAACACGACGGTCTTGCCGGTGGCGGCCCAGATGCGCAGCAGCTCGTCGCCCATGGTCATGCGCGTCTGCTCGTCGAGCGCCGCGAACGGCTCGTCCATCAGCAGCACCGGCGGATCCTGCACCAGCCCGCGCGCGATCGAGACGCGCTGCTTCATGCCGCCCGAGAGCTCGTGCGGATGGCGCCTGCCGAAGCCGTCGAGCCCGACCAGCTTGAGCGCATCCTGCGCCTTGGCGCGCCGTTCAGCCTTGGGGACACCCCTTAACGCCAGCGGAAACTCGACATTGTCCTCCGCCGTCAGCCACGGAAACAGGCTCGCCTCTTGGAACACAACGCCGACCCTGTCGGGGTCGGGCTGCAGGATCGGCGCGCCGCTGATCGTGATGGTGCCCGCGGTCTGCTGACGCAGCCCCGCCATCATCATCAAAAGGGTCGACTTGCCGCAGCCGCTCGGGCCGACCAGCACGACGAAGCGGCCGGGCTTGATCTCAAGCGAGACGTCCTCCAGCGCGATGACGTCCTGCGACCGGGTCTTGAACACCTGGCCGACATTCTTCACCTCGATCGCGCCGGCGCGCGCGGCCGGTTTCAACGGGGTCACGTTCGCCAATGGCTGCATCGCGTTTCCACCCATCTGACAAGTTCGTTGAACGTCATGGCGATCGCGGCGACCATCACGACGCCGGCAAGGAGCTGCTTCATCTGGAAATTCTCGCCCCAGGTCGCGATCTGGTGGCCGATGCCGTCGCGTGAGGCGTACATCTCGGCGAGGATCACGCCGGTCAGGTTGAAGATCATGGAGATCCTGAGCGCCTCCAGCAGAACCGGCAGCATGCTCGGCAGGTAGACGCGGAACGCCGTCTGCATCGGCGTGGCGCCATAGGAGCGCGCCACCGTCAGATGCTCGATCTTGACGGACTCGACCGCCGTCGTGGTCGACATGATCACGATGAAGATGGTGGAGAAGAAGCCGAAGCCGACCTTCTGGGCAAAGCCGACGCCGAACACCAGGATGAACATCGGCAGGAAGATCGATTTCGGGATGCTGAAGGCGAAGAACAGCAGCGGCTTGGCGACATCGGCGAAGTAGCGGTTCTCCGCCACCAGGATGCCGATCACCGCGCCAAAGGGGACGGCCAGCGCGAACGCGGCCAGCACCTCGGTCGCGGTCACCATCAGGTCCTTCTGCACGGCCGCGCGTTGCAGGAGATCGCCGAGCGTCACGAACGTGTCGGACGCCGACGGCAGCAGGCGCGGATTGACGATGCCGGTGCGCGACAACACCTCCCACAGCGCAAGGATCGCGACGATGATCGCGATCCGCGCAAGGTTGATGGCAAGCGTGCTCTGCATCGCCAACTACTTGGTCGGGACGGGCTTGAACCTGGTCGAGATCACGTCCTCGACCGGCACGATGTCCTTGAGCCCGCCGAGCTTCGCAAGGTCGAGCGAGAGCTGCACCGCCGCGCTCACGTTGGCTGCGCCCATGTCGCCGCTGGTCTCGAGCTTCATGATCGTGTTGTCGTATTCGAGGCCGGCGATCTCCGGCGGCATCTCGTAGAGCTCGGCGATCAGCTTGATGGTGACGTCGCGATTGGCGCGCATGAACGCGACCGCGCCGTAGAGAGCGTTCACGGCCTTCTGCACCAGCTGAGGCTTGGCCTCGGCGAACTTGTCGAGCACGATCCAGCCCGCGGTGAGGTTCGGCGGAACCGCGGTCGCGTAGTCGAGGATGGACTTGGCTTCGCCGGACTTCGAGATCTGGAAGCTCAGCGGCGAATAGACCACGGCGGCTTCGACATTGCCGGCCAAAAGGTTCGGCACCAGGCCGCCGCCGCCGACGGGGACGCGCGTGAAGTCGATCTTCTTGTCCTGGATGGTCCACAGCGCAAGAAGGTCCGAGCCCGAGCCGGCCGCGGTGATCGCCACCTTCTTGCCGTTGAGGTCCTTGACGTCGAGCGTCGATTTGGCCGGCACCATCAGCTGCCAGCCGAAATTGCCCATCGCGGCGTTGGCGACGATGCGCGACATCACGCCCTTCTTGCGCCCGGCGGAGACAAGCGAGGGCGGATCGAGGATGATGTCGGCCGCGCCCGCAGCCATGCCTTCGAACGTCTCCGCACCGCTGCGATAGATGGTCAGCTCGGCCTTGATGCCTTCCTTCTCGAACAACTTTTGCCGCACGGCGGTCTCGGCGATCGTGGTCGGCCAGTATGTTTTCGTGGGCAGGCCGACGCGAATGGTGTCGGCGGCGCTCGCGGGGCCGGCGAAAATTGCGGCGGCAACGAGCGTCATGAACGCGTGACGGCGATTGATCTTCATTGTTTCCTCCCGGTCTCTCTTTTTTTGTGTCGAATTTCTAGGGATCGTCAGGTCGTGCGGCTCACCTCCGCAATGCGCGAGGCGGCGAGCTCGACGAACTCCTTGGTGATGCCGAAATGCTTTGACAAGGCGCGAACTGCCGCATCCGCATCGCGCTTCAGCACGGCAGCGACGATCGCCTCGTGTTCGCCCTCGACGTCGCGCGGCTTGCCACCGAGCTCGCGTCGGATCGAGAGACGGCGATATCTCTCACTCTGCTCGTGCAGTACGTCGCGGAAGCCGAGCAGCCATGGCGAGCCGCAGGCGTTGACGAGCGCACGGTGGAAAATGCGGTGACGGATCACCCATTCCTCGTAGTGCACGGTCGGATCATCGGGGTAGTGATAGGGGACGCCTTTCAGGTCCGCCCAGGTCGACTTCACCGACGCGAGCCAGACGTCATCGCCCCGCTCGATCGAACGGCGCAGCGCGAGGCCCTCGATGTCGATCCGGGTCTGGGTCACGTCGGCGAGATCGGCGAGCGACACCGGGCTCACGCGGAAGCCGCGCTGGTCCGACGCCTGCACGAGCCCGTCGGCGACGAGACGCGACAGAGCCTCGCGGACGGCGGCAAGGCCGACCGAAAACTGCTTGGCAAGGCCGGCGATGTGCAGCTTCTGGGCCGGCAGCAGCCGCGCCGCCAGGATATCGGCTCGCAGCCGCTCATGCAGCGCCGACGTCAGGCTGCGCGGACCATCGCCGGGGTTTCCGGACATGTCGAACTGAAGCGGACCCATTGCGGAATGATCGCAAGGCGCCATCACGCGGTCAACAGAAAATCGAAAATCGATTTTATCGACGCCACTGGCTATCCTGCTACTATTATGTCGGCGGCGTGCCCGGCCGCGATAATTTCCGCCTGCATGACTGCAGCAAGGATCCACGCCCACAACCATCTCGGCGGCACGACGCGGCCCTGCCAAGCCGTGCCCGAGATGAGCCCGCCTCTTGAAGGGAAAAGATATCCGAACTATGATATACAATGGATCCGTATATCATAGAGGGCTCCCATGCTTGTTTCCAAATGGGGGAATAGCTTGGCGGTTCGCCTGCCCAAGGCACTCGTCGACGCCCTGAACCTTTCGCCCGGCGACGAACTCAACGTGGTCGAAGCCTCGAAGGATCGGCTCGCAGTGGAGAAGATCGACAAGCGGGCGGAATTTCTCAGGCAAGCCGAGCAGTTCCACTTTCCCCTGCCTGACGACTACAAGTTCGACCGCGACGAGGCGAACGAGCGGTGAGGCCGTTCTTCGACAGCAATATCCTGATCTACGCCTATTCGACCGACATCCGCCGTCAGCGGGCACTGACCATGATTGCCGGCGGTGGCGTCATCAGTGCGCAGGTGCTGAACGAGTTCACCAATGTGTTGCGCAAGAAGCAGAAGCAGGATTGGCCGGTGATCGAGGCCGCCGTGCAGTCCCTGCGCTTTCGATTTCCCGATATCGTGCCGCTGACGTCGGACACGCACACGGCAGCGCTCGCATTGGCGCGCGATCACACCCTCGCCTTCTATGACGCCTTGATCGTCGCCGCGGCGATCGAGGCTGGCTGTGACACGCTCTACAGCGAAGATCTCCAGCATGGTCGCAGCTTCAGTGGGCTCACCATCGTCAATCCGTTTCCCGGGAGCACGCCGTGAACGCCCAAACACTCGTCGCAAAAGTTTGGAATTTCGCGCACGTGCTGCGTGACCAGGGCGTCTCCTATCAGGCCTATATCTCCTCTTCCTCAAGATGGACGAGGAGCGGGTCACGCAAATTTGGGAAGCCTCAAGGCTGCCCAAAGGTGCGCGCTGGGAGGACATCAAGGACCTCTCTGGTGAGGCGCTGAGTGAGACCTACGCCAAGTCGTTAGAGAAGCTCGTAAAGCAGGGCGGCATCATCTGCGCGATCCTCCTGAAGGCGCAGAGCGATATTCGGGACCCTGCCAAGCTCAAGGGGCTGGTCGGCTGATTGGCACCAGTGACGCGAATGCCAGAGACACCTCTGGGACAGGATGAGCCTTGGCCTAAAACCCGATGATGCCATCCTGCCAGTGTTTTGCCCGACGTGTCAAAATTTCCGTCCAACTCACGCCGTCGTCGCCGGTCGTCTCGGATGCCCGCGTAACCCATTGATCTTGCAGCCCCCGCCTACTGTGCATGGGGTTGTTTTCGCGCTTTTTGTCTCGACTACCCTCGCATCCGCACCGCCGCGGCATCCACGACGTTCTCCACCTCCTCGCGCCAGCTCAAAATCTCCATCGCCAGCACCGGGTGATTGAAGCCCTTGAGCTGGAGGTCGTCGAGGGCGCGGGCCTCGACCCAGGGCTCGACCATGCCGTAGACGCGGCGGCTGACCACGATCTGGTTGGGCTTGGCTTCGCCGCAGAGGCGGGAGGCGAGGTTGGTGACGCTGCCGATCGCGGCATATTCCAGCCGCTGCTCGAAGCCGACCTGGCCGAGCGTGGCATAGCCGAGCGCGATGCCGATGCCGAACCCCAGGCTATGCCCGCGGTTGCGCCAGCGCTCCGTCAGCGGGCCGATGGTGTCGCGCATCTCCACCGCCATCTTCACCGCGCGCCTGGTGTGGTCCTCGAACTGGATCGGCGCGTTGAACAGGATCATCACGCCGTCGCCGGCATATTTGTCGAGCGTGCCCTCGTACTTGAAGATCAGCTTGCCGAGCGCGGCGTGATATTCGCGCAGCACGTTCATCGCCTCTTCCGGCTCGGTCGCCTCCGTGAACGCGGTGAAGCCGCGCAGGTCGCAGAACACCACGGTCACCTCGCGGCGCTGGCTGGTGAGCAACCCCTCGGGGCTGTCGGATGAGGCGATCAGCTGCGCCACCTGCGGCGCCAGGAAGCGCTCGAGCTTGCGGATGCGCTCGATCTCGCCGAGCTGGGTCTTGACGCGCGCCTCCAGCGACTTGTTCCAGTCCTTGAGCTGCTCGGTCTGCTGCTTGAGCTTGTCCGCCTGGGCGCGCACGGTCGTGTTCGCCGCCTCCAGCGCGTGGCTCTTGTGGTCGACCTCGCTGAACAGCCGCGCATTGCGCATCGCCAGCACGGCCTGGTTGGCAAAGGTGCGCATCAGGCCGATGACGCTGCCGGCGAACTCGCCGCCGGCGCGGCGCAGAACCACCAGCGAGCCCAGCGTGCCCTGCTGGTCGATCAGCGGCACCACCAGCACCGAGTTGAAGCCGGCCGCGAGCGCTGCCTCGCGCAGCGGCTGCTCGGCGGCCTCGCCGAGCTCGGCAAGCGCGATCGGCTCGCCGCTGGCGGCGGCATCGCTCAGGATGTTCTCGCCCTGCTCGATGGTGACATGCGCGCCGTCGGCGGATTTGTCGATGCCGTTGGCCTCGACCAGGTTGAAGCGGCCCGCCTCGGCGTCGAAGCCGTAGATCAGCACCGCGTCGGCATGGGTGATCTCGATCGCGCGGGCGGCGATCGTCGCAAGCACGGCGTTGAGATCGAGCGAGGAGGCCACCGCGCGGCCGACCTCCTCCAGCACCTTGAGCTCGTGGATCGACTGCGCGAGGTCGCGGGTGCGCTCCTCGACCTTGGTCTCCAGGTTCGAATAGGTCTCCTGGATCTGGTCGGCCATGCGGTTGAACTGCCCGGCGAGGTCCTCCAGCTCGTCGGAGGTGTGCACGTCGATACGGTGGTTGAAATCGCCTTCGCCGAGCCTGTAGGCGCCGTCGCGCAGCGCCGTGATCGGGATGATCATGCGGCGTGCCAGCAGCGTGCCGGCGAGGATCGCGACCATCAGGCCCATGCCGATCAGCAGCGCGATGCGCACCAGCTGGTCGCGGATCGGCATCAGGGCCTGCGTGGCCGGCTGCTCGAACAGCACGCTCCAGCCGAGCTTCGGCACGATGCTCGCGGCGCTCATCACCGCATGGCCGTTGAAGTCGGTGCCTGACGTGTCCGGCTCGTGGCCGGGCGCGATCGCGGCTGCGACCTGCGGCAGCCTGGAGAGGTCCTTGCCGATCTCGGGCCCCTTCGAGGACGTCGCCAGCACGCGGCCGCGCGGGTCGACGACGTAAGCGAAGGCCGCCTTGCCGACTTGCGCGTCCGACAGGAAGTCGGAGAGGAAGCTGAGATCGATCTCGGCCACGGTGACGCCGGCGTTGAAGCCGGAATGCGCCACCGAGATCGACATCATCGGGGTGCGGTCGGCGAACCAGGCCGGTGCATAGCTGACGCCGCGGGCGACGGCGTCGGTGAAGCGCATGTCGCGGGAGAGGTCGGCATTGCCGCCGGTCGTGGTCGACTGCCGGGAGACGCGCAACACCTCGCGGCCGTCGCCATTGAGCTGGAACAGCTGGTTGACGTCGGAGACCTGGTGCAGCAGCGACGCATAGTCGGCGCGGCGCTTCTCCAGCGTGTCCTGGCTCGCCCGCGTCACCCAGCTGATCTGGCGGTCGAGCTCGGAGATCGACTGCTCGATCCGCCGGGCGGCTGCCTGCGCCTTGTCCTCCAACCCGTCGGTCAGCGACGTCCTTGTGGCGCGGTAGGAGATCCAGGTCTCCATCGCCCCGTTGACGGCGAGGACGAACACGACGAGGCCGACGAGGGAGACGACGTATTTGGCGAACAGGCCCCCGCGCAGAGATCGTGTCTTGTCGTTCGCTCCTGCCATCCCGATCCTCTCGCGCCGCCATCGACGTCGGCGCTGCGGGCCGTTCTACCACAATTTGGGCCATGGGGCCGTGGCCGGGCCGGCGGACCGGCCGGCGTGGTTACCCCCGGTGGAGTTCCGGGCCGGTGGAAGGGGCAAATTCCCGCGGCCTCATCCCGCTCTGAGAAAGCCGCAGGGGTCGAAGCCGATGCAGGGATTTGCCCGTGACATCCAGCACGACGGTCCTTCGGTCAGCGATTGAAGAGCTGTCGCAGCACGTCGTTCATTGGCTGACTGTCCTGCTGCGCCAGCGGCGGGTCCTCCAGCGCGGGGGCCGCAGGCGAGGCCTGCGGCGCCGGGGTGGAGGGCGTTGCCGGCACGCTGCGGTTGCGGACGGAGCCGGTGCCGGTCGCAGCGCCACTGGAAAGCCCCTGCTGGATCAGATTGCCGATCGCCTCCCCCAGCGGGCCGCCGAGCACATTGTTCTGCCCCGGCTGCTGGGCTTGCGGATTGGCATTGCCGCCGCCCGGCGCGTTGGCGCCACCCAGCCCGAGGCTGCCGAGGATGTTGCCGAGCCCGGCGCCGTCGGGGCCGAACAGGCCCTTGCCCATCTCGCGCAGCTTGGCATAGGCGGCGTCCGGATTGTCCAGCATGCCGGCCATATCAGGATAGATCCGCGGCTGCGACCAGCTGCCCTGGATCATCACGGGGATGCCGAAGCCGACCGGCTCGGAGGTGCGGCCCTGGCCTTCGGTCGTCATCACGAGCTTCGGCTCGACGCGAAAGCCCATCATCTTGGTGTCGAGCGCGATGGTGCCGGCGCCGGTGACGCGCACCAGCGGCCCGATCAGATTAAGATCGGTCGTCACCGCCTGGCCCTTGTCGATGCGGAAGGAGGCCGAGAGCTGCGACAGATCCGTGCTCTGTTCCTGACCGGGATCCTGACTGGCCTGCCAGCCGGACAGCGTGCCCGCCGTCAGCGAGCGGATCATCTGCGCGACGTTGATGCCGCGGATGGCGCCGTCCTGGAAATTGACGAAGGCCGTGCCCTGCATGTTCGCCATCAGCGCGCGCTGACTGTTGCCGGCGCTGCGCAGGGCGAGCTTGGCCTGCAGCTTGCCGTCGATGCGGTCGAATTCGGCAAGGCCCTGGAGCAGCGGCAGCGCGCGCACGCCGACGAGATCGGAATGCATGGCAAAGCTCGGCGCGCCGCTGGTCGCATCCAGGATCACCTCGCCCGAGACCTGGCCGCCATAGGCGCCGAGATTGGAGGTGCCGGCCTTCAGCACGCCGCCGGCGAGCTTGGCGTCGAGCGCCAGCGGCGCGATGCGCGCATCGCCGATCAAGGCTTCGTTCGCGGAGATCCGCAACTGCGCGTCGACATAATTGAGCCCGGACACGTTGATCGGCGCATCGCTCCAGGGCTGCCCCGCCGTGCCCTGCGGCGATTTCGCCATCGGCATCGCGAGCCGCTGGAAATCGAGGTCGACCTTGACCAGAGGCTTGCTCGCGATGTCGACCGAAGCCCAGCCGTTGAATGCACCGTCGCCGAGCCTGCCATTCACGCCGTTGATCATCACGACATCGCGGTTGAGCCGCATCTCGGCGTGTCCGGTGAGCTGGGACTTCAGCACGTCGGGCATGTCGATGGCGAAATCCACGGGAACGGTCGGCCGCTCGGCAGGCGATGCCGGCGCGGCCGCCTTGATGTCGAACTTGGTCGGATGATCGCCGACGCGCGCGGTGCCGGTGATATTGACCTTGCGGTCGTGGTCGACGGTCGCGTCGGCGTTGATGGCGCTGATGCGGCCCTCGACGCGATCGCGCAGGCGCGAGAATGCAACTTCGCCGTCGATCACCTTGATGCGGTCGATGGTGGCGCCATTGGTATCGAGCGCGAGCGGCTTCGACGGGGCGCCGGCACTCGGTAGGCGCTCCCGCAGCAGCGGCTGGTAGAGCACGGGATGGGTGACGACGAGCTCGCTGATCTCAGGGCGGCCGGACCATATGCTTGCGAGCGACATGTCGGCCTGCACGCTGTCGACCGTCAGGCGCGTGATGCCGCTGCGATCCCTGGGGTCGGCCAGCGTGAGGTCGTTCAGGGTGACGTTCAGCGTCGGCCACAGGCTGATCTTCGTGGTGCCGTCGATCGACAGGCGATAGCCGGTCGCGCTCTCGACGCGCGAGGCGATCGTGGAGGTCAGGAAGCCCGAGGGGATTCCCACCATCAGCAGGAGTGCGATCACGATGATGACGGCGGCCAAAGCTCCGCCGGCGAATTTCAATGCTCTCATGTCGACTTTCCAACGACGGATGATCGGCGTCGAACCCGGCAGATGACCCGTCCTTTGCGCCTTTAGTTTATCCCCGGACGGGAAGCGGCTCCAAGCGCGTAAAAATAGTCCGGGGGTGCTGCAAAGTTATGTGACTTATGACACACTTCTCCGGCGCGGTTTTACGCGATCCTGAAGTTTGATGGTTTCAAGCGATTTGACAGGAACAGTGACGTTCACAAGGACATTGAAATGAGCAAGCAGGCCGAATTTGCGGTCATCCTGAAGATGAACCCGATGTTCGCCGATCTCGGCGCAGACGAGCTCCAACGGCTGTCCAATCTCTGTCACACCCAGCATCTGGGGAACGGCGAGGTGCTGTTCCAGAAGGGCGATCCCGGGGACGCGCTGTTCGGCGTGCGCCGCGGCCAGGTCCGCATCGAGACCGGCGCCTCCGACGGCAGCCGGCTGACGCTGAATTTCATGGGCCCGGGCGACCTGTTCGGCGAGGTCGCGGTGCTGGACGGCCAGAGCCGTACGGCGGATGCCACCGCGGGCGAGGCGAGCGAATTGTTCGTGCTGCGGCGCGAAGATTTCCTCGGCTTCCTCGAGCGCGAGCCAAAGGTCGCGATCAAGATCATCGCACTGCTGTGCCAGCGCATCCGCTGGCAGAGCGAGCGGATGGAGGAATCCATGCTGCAGCCGCTGCCGGTTCGCCTGGCGCGGCGACTCTGCGCGCTCGCCGCCGATTTCGGCTCCGAGGTCCACATCTCGCAGGAGCAGCTCGGCGTCTTCGTCGGTGCCGCCCGCGAGAGCGTCAATCGCCAGCTTCAGGCCTGGCGCAAGGACGCCATCCTCGATCTGCAGCGCGGACGGATCCTGCTGCGGAACATGACCAAGCTGACCGCGATCGCGCGGAACGAGTAGGGGATGCGGCGGCTCGCGGCGTCCGATCTTCCTGCTCGCCGCGCACTCATCATCGCACCCAACCGGCGTCGTCCTCCGTTTGAGACGCGCGGTCCTACTCCGCCGCCGGGTGCACGAAGTTCTTCGGTGCGCGGGGCGCCTCCGCTGGTGCCGCTCCGTGATGATCGTCCGTCTCGGCATCCTCGCTGTGCACGATCAGCCGCTTGGCGAAGCGCCAGATCAGGGCGCCGAAATCGTCCATCACCATGAACATCGCGGGCACGAACACCAGCGACAGGATGGTCGAGAAGATCAGGCCGCCGATCACCGCGAGCGCCATCGGGGAGCGGAATTCGCCGCCGGCGCCGACCGCGAGCGCGCTCGGCATCATGCCCGCGGCCATCGCGATCGTGGTCATCACGATCGGGCGGGCCCGCTTCATGCCGGCGTCGATCATGGCTTCCTCGCGCGGCTTGCCGGCGCGAATGGCTTCGATCGCGAATTCCACCAGCATGATCGCGTTCTTGGTGACGATGCCCATCAGCATCAGGATGCCGATCCACACCGGCGTGGTGAGCTGCTTGCCGGTGACGAGCAGCGCGGCGATGGCGCCGCCGATCGAGAGCGGCAGCGAGAACAGGATGGTGATCGGCTGCAGGAAGGTGCCGAACAGCAGCACCAGCACGGCGTAGACCATCATCAGTCCCGCCGTGATCGCGGTCGCGAAGCCGTCGGACAGTTCGTTCAGGCTTTCCGCGTCGCCGGAGGGCGAGACCTTCACGCCCTTCGGCAGGGTCTTCATGACCGGCAGGTCGTAGATTTTCTTGGTGGCGTCGCCGAGCGCGGCGGAGCCGACGAGGTCGGCCGCGACGGTTGCCTGCCGCTCACGGTCGTAGCGGTTGATGCTGGTCGGACCCTGGTCGAGCTTGACGTCGGCGATGACCGAGAGCGGTACGCCGCCCTTCTCGCCGCGCTCGCCGAGCGGCACGCGGAGCTGCTCGAGCGTCTTCAGATTGCCGCGGGCGGCATCCTCGAGCTGCACCCGGATCGGCACCAGGCGGTCGCCGACGTCGAACTTGGCGAGCGCAGGGCCGACGTCGCCGATGGTGGCGACACGGATGGTCTGCGACAGGCTTTCGGTGGACACCCCGAGCCGTGCGGCGAGATCGGCGCGCGGTTCGATACGCAGCTCGGGACGCTCCAGCGAGGTCTCCGAGATGACGTTGGCGATGGTGGGAATGCGTTTCATCTGCGTCGCAAGCTCGCTCGCGACGTTGTTGACGATGTTGGGATCGACACCGGTCACCACCAGCGAGATCGCGCGCAGGCCGTTCTCGTCCAGGAACCAGAAGCGGATATCGGGAACGTTCTCCAGCTCCTGGCTGATCGAGAATTCAAGCTCGCGCTGGGTGATGTCGCGGCTGTTCTTGGGCGTGTAGTTGATGATCAGGGCGGCGCGCCGGACTTCCTGGGTTCCCGGCGGGACGCGCCCGCCGTCGACGAAGATGCTCTTGACCTCGGGCCGCTTGCGCAGGCGCGCGACGATGTCCTCGGTGACCTTTTCGGTGTAGGCGAGCTGGGTGCCCGGCGGCAGCTCGAGGGCAAGCAGCGAGCGGGCGCTGTCCTGCGCCGGCAGAAAGCCCTGCGGCAGCAGCGTGATGCTCCAGATCGAGGCGGCGAAGACGCCGAGGCCGATCAGCACCGTGATGAAATAGTGCTTCACCGACCAGGCCACGATCCGATGATAGGACCGCAAGATGCGGCCGGGCGGCGGTTCCACATGCGTATGGTGCTTGAGGAAGTAGGCGGCCAGAACCGGGGTGACGAAGCGGGCCGCGAGCAGCGAGAAGAACACCTGCACCGAGACGGTGATGCCGAACTGCTTGAAGAACTGTCCGGCAATGCCCGACATGAAGCTCGCGGGTGCGAAGATCGCGATGATGGTCAGCGAAATCGCGATGACGGCGAGGCCGATCTCGTCGGCGGCCTCCAACGCCGCACGGTAGGGCGATTTGCCCATGTTCATGTGCCGGACGATGTTCTCGATCTCGACGATGGCATCGTCGACGAGAATGCCGGTCGACAGCGTGATGGCGAGAAAGCTGACGAGGTTCAGCGAGAAGCCGAGCAGGTCCATCGCCCAGAACGCCGGGAAGATCGACAGCGGCAGCGAGATCGCGGCGATGATGGTGGCGCGCAGGTCGCGCAGGAACAGCAGGACGATGACGACGGCGAGGATGGCGCCTTCGAACAGGGTCGAGATCGCCGCGTGGTAATTGCCGTTGGTGTATTCGACCGAGGTGTCGATCACCTTCAGATCGACGTCGGGATAGGCCGCCTTGAGCGCGTCGATGCGCTTCTGCACGGCTTCGGCGACCTTCACGTCGCTGGCGCCCTTGGAACGCTTGATGCCGAGCGCGACCACCGGCTCGCCATTGAAGCGGGCGAAGGTGCGGCGGTCGGCGATGGTGTCGGTGACGGTGCCGAGATCGTCGAGCCGGACCTCGCCGCCGCCGAACAGCGGGATCATGGTGCCGGCGAGATCGCCCAGCGTCTTGGCGCCCGCGAGCGTGCGGATCGCCTGGTCGTTCTTGCCGATCTCGGCGCGGCCGCCGGCGACGTCGACATTGGTGCCGCGCAGGCTCTGGCTGACATTGACGGCCGTCAGGCCCATGGCCTGCAAGCGATCGGGATCGAGCGAGACCAGGATCTCGCGCTCGACACCGCCGATGCGCTCGACCTGCGCGACGCCGCGCACGCCCTGCAGCGCGCGCTTGACCACGTCGTCGACGAAATAGGAGAGCTGCTCCGGCGTCTTGCCGGGCGAAATCGCGGCATAGGTGACGATCGGCAGGCCGATGACGTCGACGCGCTGGATCAGCGGCTCGGTGACGTTCTGCGGCAGGTTGGAGCGCACGCGCGTCACCGCGTCCTTGACGTCGTTGAGCGCGCGGTCGGTGTTGGTCTCGAGCGCGAACTGGATCGTGGTGACCGACAGGCCGTCGGTGATCGAGGAGGTGATGTGCCTGACGCCCTCGACGCCGGAGACCGCGTCTTCAACCGTCTTGGTGACCTGGGATTCGAGCTCGGCTGGCGCCGCGCCGAACTGCGAGACCGCAACCGAGATCACGGGGATGTCGGCCGAGGGCAGCCGCGTCACCGCAAGCCTGGTGAAGGAGGTCCAGCCGAGAACCAGGAGGATGATCGAAAAGACGACAGACGGCAGCGGATGACGTATAGACCATGCCGAGATATTGAGAGCCATCAGCGTACCCGCGTGCGATCGAGTTCATCGGCGAACATGGTCTTGATCTGGTCGCCATCATGGAGCGAGGAGCCGGCGTCGGCCACGACGATTTCGCCGACCTCGAGGCCTTCCAGGATTTCCGTCGAGGTGTCGGACGACAGTCCGACCCGCACCTTGCGCGTCTCGACGACATTGCCTTTGACGACCTGCACCATCAGATGGTCGATCGCGGTCTTGGGGATCGAGACGCCGCAGCTGCGCTTGGCGTCGATCGAGGCGCGGGCGAACACGCCGACCTTGAGGGATGGATTGTTGGTGACGCTGATACGGACGCGCCCGAGCTGGGTCGTGCGGTCGATTTCGGGCGCGACCAGCCGGACGCGTCCGATCAGATCGGGCGCGTCGTCGCGGCTGATGCGCACGGTCGCGCCGGAACTGAGCTTGGACATGTGCACCGCCGGCACCTGGGCGTCGAGCTCGATCTCGTTGTTGACGGCGATGCGGAACATCGGACCCGCCTGCGGCGAGGCCGGCGCGCCAACGATGGTGCGGACCTCGGTGATGAGCCCCGGCGCAGGTGCTCTCAACGAGATCGGGCCTTGTGGGCCGGGTCGCTGCGGCTGCCCCGGAATCTGCGGCGGCGCAGTCAGGCGCGCCAGCTCCTGGTTGTCGGCGACAATGGCGCCTTCGGTGACCAGGAGGTCGGTGACTCTTGAGCCTTCCTGGTCGGCAACGACCACCGCCTCGCGGCGCGGCACGAAGAAGCCGGTCACCCGGACCAGGTCGGAGAAGCAGGCGTTGGTCGACTTCGTCACGATGACGAGCGCCTCGCCCGGCGTCTCCTTCGCTTCGGGGCGATGCCGATGCTCGAACAGATAATAGCCGACGCCGAGCACGGCGACGAACAGCACGGTTCCGGCCGGCTTGAGATATTGAGTCAGATTCATCGCCGGATCATCCTGGCCTGGCTCACGGCCGTCCGTGCGAGGCCCAGACAGAGCGTTTCCCTGAAATAAAGCGTCCCGCAAGGTTGCGGGACGCGCTTTGGAAGCGAGACCTTACACCACATCACGACTGTTCACTGTAAAGGATTACGTCGAGCTCACTTCGTCGATGAGCTCACTTCGACGCGGTAGTCTTGTTTTCCATGTTGACGACCTGCACGCGGCGGTTGACCTCTGCCAGCGGCTGGCTTGGATTCTTGAGCTTGCTCTTGCCATAGCCGACGGTGACGAGATCGGTCGCGGAGATGCTGTATTTCTCGACGAGGTAGCGCTTGATCGAATCGGCGCGACGCTCCGACAGGTCCTGGTTGTAGGCTTCGCCGCCGGCGGCATCGGTGTGGCCGGCGACCACGAAGGTCGAGCCCTTCAGGTCGGGACTGGTCAGCGCCCGGCCGAGCGCCTGCACCGACGGCATCGACTTGGCGCTGATATTGGCGGAGTTGTAGTCGAACGTGATTTCGAGATCGATGTTCGGCTTGTCCTTGACGACTGAAGCAATTTCCTCGCGCTCGGTCGACGACAGCGAGCGCGTCGAGCGGCCGCGCACGGACTGAATCAGCTTGATCTCCGCCGCGTTCGGCGCGGATTCGGTCTGCGGGCCGATCGAGAGGCCGCGGGTCAAGGGCTTCTTGGCTGGCGGCGCGAGCGCGCGAACGATCTCGTCCTCGGTGACATTCTTGCTGTTGCCGCCATCGCCTGCGTACGCGCGCGGCAATGACAGCGCGGCGCCGACGATGATGATGGACAGGATCGCGGTAAGTCCTTTTGCAGCCGATCTCATAGCCAGTCCCTCCTGCTCAGCCAGCTTGCGTGCTTCCAAATTCCGGCAACAAGCCTCGGAAAAGGCCTCTTGCGGCATCCGCCCATTAGTCTTTCTTGGCCCGTTCAAGGTTCGAGGCTTCGACGGCCTCAACTCGAAAAAATATCAACGCACTCCGTAGCTTGCGAATTCCTGAACGATGTTCGGATCCATCGCCTTGGCATTGGCGATGTCCAGCGCCCCTTCCTGGGCGGAGCCGTTGCGTTGCTTGGCAAGGCCCCGTCCGTAGAGCGAAGAGGTCAGGCGCGGGTTGATCTTCAGGGCCGCATCGAAATCGGCGATGGCGTTCTTCACCGCGCCCGACTTGAGGTTGACGAGTCCCCGGCTGTCCAGTGCATCGACGAAGTTCGGCCGAAGCCGCAGTGCCTCGTTGCAATCCTTCAGCGCGCCCTGGAGGTCACCGACCACGGTACGAGTCCAGCAGCGGTTGTTCAGCGCCTCGACGTCCTTCGAATTGATCCGGAGGGTGTCGTCGAAATCCTTGACCGCGAGGTTGTAGGCGCCCTTGCTGGCATAGACTTGGCCGCGCCGGTACAGCGCGTTCACGTCGTCCGGATTGGCGGCGATCTTGGCGGTCAGGCCCTTGATCGTGGGATCGTCAGCCAGCGCGGCGGCGCTGGGTCCGCTGTCGGTGCTCGGCGCGAGGCCGGGATCGATCGGTTTTACCGGCGGTGGCGGCGGAGGCAGGGCAGCCTCGATCTGTGGCTTCGGCGCGGGGGGCGGCGCGGGTGCGGGGGCGGGTGCAGCTGGCGCAGCAGGAGCGGGTGCCGCAGCAGTGTCGGCCGGCTTCGGCGGCGGAGGCGGTGCCGGCGGGGCGGGTGGTGCCGGTGGCGGGTTGTTGGCGACGACGGCCGGCGCAGCGGGAGGCGCAGGCGGCGGCGTCGTTGCGGGACGCGATCCGCCGGCGCCCGGAATGAACGAGAAATCTTCGGCCAATGACGAGGAAATCCACGGCACCTGCTCGCCGCGAGAGGCACGGGTGACGCCCATCTTGGTACGGTTCAGCGTCTCTTCGGCCATCAGGTCGGGAACGCGGATCTCCTTCAACAACTCCTGGACGAACAGGCTGTGGTCGCCACCGGCGTCCGAGACCACCGAGGCCAGCGCCGCCGAGTACATCACCAGCGTGCCGTTGGGCGCGATGACCGGGGTCAGGCCGGCCGAGAAGCTGCGGAACCGGCGCTCGAACGGATTGCGCCTGGACGCATCGATCAGCGCGATCTTGACGCCGGCGCCTCGGCTGTTGAGCTCGCCGAGCACGGTCTCGAGGCTGAAACCATCGCGGCGCACGTCGGACTCCGTCCAGATCTGCGCATCGACCGGCAGCAAGTAGCTCTGGCGCGCCGACTGGATGCCGAAACCGCTGAAGAACACCAGCGCCACCGATCCCGGCTTGATCTTGCCGTAAAGCTTGTCGAAGGCGCGGCGCATTCCGTCGCCGGTCAGGTTCTCGCCGATCTCGACCGAAAAGCCGTCCCGCTTGAGCTCATCGGCCACGTCGCGCGCATCGTTGATCGGTTCCTTCAGCGGAGCATCCGCGTCCGGATATTTGGCGTTGCCGATGACCAGCGCAAAACGGTCGCCGGCCGCAAGCGATGGGGCAGTCGGGACAAGCGAGACGAGCAAGGGCAGAAGGAAAAAGAAGCGAATTTTCATAATCAGCGCGGTCCAGCCAAAAGGGCGCCGTTCCAGCTTGCGCCGCTGCGACCTTAACTTACGCTTACCTCATTATCAAACCGGGGACGGGGGGGCGTCAACCGCTTGGAGATTCGGCATTATCGTAGCGATTGACCGCAACGTATGGGCGTGCCGCGAGGGGGATTAGACGGGCTGTCATGGCGGTACTCGGCGCGGCCTGGTTCGATCCTATCGGCAGCATGTAAGGGCAACCATGGCGATGAAAATGTGATTGGTCTCACATTGCGGGGCCGGCTCCCGACGCAATGCCCCGTTTGACCTTTCCTGCCGACGATGGCTTGGTGTGCTCGATCGTCCCAGAAGATCCAACTCAGAAAAGCAAGACCATGGGAAACGTCTACGAAATCTACGCCCTTCGCTACGCGACGATGTCGCCGCGCACCCCCAGCATGAACTTCCTGGCACCCGATCCACATGACAGTGCGGCGCAGGACCTCGACTATTTCGTCTGGCTGATCCGTGGCGGTGGCCGCGACATTCTGGTCGACACCGGTTTCAATGCCGAGGAGGCGAGCGCGCGGGCGCGCAAGCTGACGCTCAACCCGGTCGATGCGCTGGAGCGCTTCGGGGTTGCCGCATCTGCGATTCGCGAGGTCATCGTGACGCATCTGCACTACGACCATGCCGGCAATCTCGACCGCTTCCCGAATGCGCGCTTCCATCTCCAGGAGCGCGAGATGGCTTACGCGACGGGACGCTGCATGTGCAACGGACTGTTGCGACATCCGTTCTCGGTCGAGCACGTCACGCAGATGGTGCGCCATGTCTATCGCGAGCGCGTCAGCTTCTATTCGGGTGACGGCGAGGTCGCTCCGGGCGTCACCGTGCATCGTGTCGGCGGCCATTCCGACGGCTTGCAGGTGGTCAGAGTCGAAACCGCGCGCGGCCCGGTGGTGCTGGCCTCCGATGCCGCGCATTACTACGCGAATCTGCAGCGCAGGAGCCCGTTCCCGATCGTCTACAATGTCGGCGACATGGCGCAGGGGTGGGAGACGATCGAGCGCCTCGCCGGTCACCCCGATAGATACATTCCCGGTCATGATCCGATCGTGACGGAGATCTATCCGCGTGCCAGCGAGAAGGTCGACGCCTGGGCGCTGCATATGCCGCCGACGCGATCGTTTGCGAGATAGCCGCTGAGGCCTGCCCCACGCTCGTCGTCCCGGACAAGCGCGCCCAAAGCGCGCGTAGATCCGGGACCCATAACCCCCAGGGAGGAGTCGCCGCGCGAGCTGGCAACTCCGAGTCTTCGTCAAGCCCATCATGCCTCGCCACAGGCGGGGGGGGATTGATGGGTTTCGCTGACGATCTACCCATCCTGTGAGCTGACCTTTTCTTCGGACGCGTGCGGTCTCCGAGACGGGCGGCAGATATGGTGTCAACGAGCGCCGGCAGGATCCCCACAAGCAACGATATCGCGAGGAGATTTTCGAGCCGCTAGCTCCGGCGGAGAGAATACCGCCAGGTATCCTCTGTCCCCTGCGAGCCTATATGTGGCGACCTCGCGATAGCCGACGGCAGTCAATTCGCAGCGCAAGAGCGCAATTGGCGTGCCATGTTTCGGCGTCGGAAGCTCAAGATCGACAATTCCGACCCGCGCACCCTGCTTCAAGGAGGCCGCGAGATTGTAGAGGAAGGCATAGGGTTGCGCTATCTCGTGATACATATGCACAAGGATAGCGGCATCCAGCGAAGAAGCGGGCAGACGCGGGTCGTGTGGTTCGCCGAGCGCGAATTGCACGTTTGTCAACTTCAGAAGTTTTGTTCGCCTGGCGAGTTCGACGAGGTAATCCAGCGTGACGTCCTGGGCAACGACAGAGCCGGCGGGTCCGACGAGGTGCGAGAGCCTGACCGTGTGGTAGCCACCGCCTGCCCCAATGTCGCCGACTGTCATGCCTGGTTTCAGTTCAAGCAGACGTGCGATTTGACCGGCCTCATCGAGGGCATCGCGGTGCTCTTCAGCGGAGCGGCGGGGGCTGACGATTCTTGCAACAGGACGCTGTGGCGAGGGAAACTCGTTTGCAGCGACGCCAGGGGGAGCCAGATGACCTATGTCAGCGGCGTATGCGCGAGTTGCGACAAGCGCCACAAGGAGCATCGCTATATAAGCCAGTGCCGTCACGGGCCTACCAAGCTTCCTCAACAGGACCCTCAAACGCCGACGTCCGCGCCTCTATTAGTCCCTAATACGCCTGTTTTGCGTCGGCTTCGTCGCTGGTCTGGATCAGGTCGAGGCTCTGCTCGATCTTGCCGAGCAGGGCCGAGAGTTGCCTGCGCTCCTGCGCGGAGAGGCAGGCGAGGATCTCGTCCTCGCGCCGCAACAATTGCGGGAACAGCTCCTCGTAGAGCGCACGGCCCTTCCTGGTCAGTTGCAGCCGGAATTCGCGGCGGTCGGCCTCGTTCTCGACCCGTTCAATCAGATCGCTGTTGAGCAGCGTGGTCACCGCGCGGCTGATGGTGGATTTGTGCGTGCGGGTGCATTGCGCGATGAATTGTGCGCTGCAGGCGTCGTTGCGGAAGCCGAGGGTGGCGATCACGCGCCAGGCCGGAATGTCGAGGCCATGGCGTTCCTGATATTCGACCGAAAGCGCGGAACTGACCTCCGCTGCGAGCCGGTTGAGGCGGAACGGCACGAACTTGAACAGGTCGAGCCGTGGCTTTGACCGCGCCGAAGCCTCGCCGGCCTCGCGCGCTTTCAGCGCGATGTCGCTGGATGTCCTCGCCAAGGAAGCGCTCCGAATTCCAGTTGACGGCCGGCCGGCTCCGGTCCAAAATAGTTGCACGTGAGACTATCTAGCAGATCAGTCCTCTCCTGACCAGAGCCGAGGTTAGTGTATGGCGCAGGCCAAGTCCCAGTTCGGCTATCGACGCCACCCCGATCAGGATCGTTCCGGCCAGAGCCCGGCCGAGCACGCGGTCGTGGTCGTCGGTGCGGGCCCGGTCGGGCTGTCGCTTGCGATCGATCTTGCTCAACGCGGCCAGCGTGTCGTCCTCCTGGATGATGCCGATCGTATCGGCGAGGGCTCCCGCGCGATCTGCTTCTCGAAGCGCTCGCTGGAATATTGGGACCGGCTCGGCGTCGGCGACCGCATGGTCGACAAGGGGGTGGTGTGGAGCGTCGGCCGCATCTTCCACGGCGAATCCCAACTTTACCAGTTCAATCTCCTGCCGGAGAACGGCCACAAGCGGCCGGCCTTCATCAATCTCCAGCAATATTACGCCGAGGCCTATCTGGTTGATCGCATCGACGATCTGCCCGAGATCGACCTGCGCTGGCGCAACAAGGTGACGGCGCTCGAGCAACGCAACGGTTCCGTCGCGTTGACGATCGAGACGCCCGAGGGCGCCTACCGCGTGCTCGCCCAATATGTCGTCGCCTGCGACGGCGCGCGCTCCTCGCTGCGGCAGATGGTCGGCGCCGAGTTCGCCGGGCAGGTGTTCGAGGATCAGTTCCTCATTGCCGACGTCAAGATGACTGCGGAATTCCCGACCGAGCGCTGGTTCTGGTTCGATCCGCCGTTCCATGCCGGGCGTTCGGCGCTGCTGCACCGGCAGCCCGACGATGTCTGGCGCATCGACCTCCAGCTCAACCGCTACGCTGATCCCGTCGTCGAGAAGAAGCCCGAGAACGTGCGGCCGCGGATCGCGCGCATGCTCGGCCACGACAAATTCGCGTTCGAGTGGATCTCGCTCTACAAATTCCAGTGCCGGCGGATGGACCGCTTCATCCATGGTCGTGTGGTCTTTGCCGGCGATTCCGCGCATCAGGTCTCGCCCTTCGGCGCCCGCGGCGCCAATTCCGGGCTCGAAGACGCGGAGAATCTGTCCTGGAAGCTCGACCGTGTGCTGCGCGGCAGATCGCCCGCGAGCCTGCTGGAGAGCTATCATCTCGAGCGCAGCATGGCGGCCGACGAGAACATTCGCGAATCCACCCGCTCGACCGACTTCATGGCGCCGAACTCGCACCAGGAGGCGCGGCTGCGCAAGGCGGTGCTGTCGCTGGCGAAGGAGACCGAGTTCGGCAAGCGCATGGTCAATGGCGGCCGGCTTTCGGTGCCATGCAGCTATGATTCCCCCTTGTCCTCGCTCGACGCGGATACGTGGCACGGCGGACCGTCGCCCGGCCGTTCCATGCTCGACGCTCCCGTCACGACGCCGGCCGGCGAGCAGATCTATCTGACGGATGCCTTCCGCAAGGGTGGAACGGACTTCACCCTGCTGTCGTTCAGCAATGGTACGGCCATCGATGCGCCCGATGGCGTCAAGGGCATCCGCATCGGCGGTGAGGGCGGGTTCGCCGATCCCTCGGGCTTGGTCGCGAAGCGCTACGGCGCCGAACCGGGCGCCGCCTATCTGCTGAGGCCGGATGGTTATGTCGCGGCGCGTTTCCGCCATCCGGCGCGTGCGGCGATCGCGGCAGCGCTGGTGCGTGCCGAAGGCTTGTATTGAGGTTCGCATGCCGCTTTCCACCAGCTCCAACTTCGCACGCCCCGACGACGCCTTCCGCGCCATCGTCGAGGCGCATCGCGGTCTCACCGATGAGCAGAGCGCCGATTTCGACGCGGCGCTGGTGCTGATCCTCGCCAACCATATCGGCGATATCGACGTGCTGCGCGAGGCGATCGGGCTGGCGAAGCGCCGCATGATCGACGGCCAACAGCAACAACAGCAGCAACAATAACCCGGTGACTTGAAGGACGAATTGATGGCGAAGAACTTCGCATCCACTGGCGATCTCTCCGAGAAGAAGATCACCTTCTCCGAGATCGGTACGGATCTCTATGCCTTCACCGCCGAGGGCGATCCCAACACCGCCGTCATCGTCGGCGACGATGGCTGCCTCGTGTTCGACGCGCAGGCGACACCCGCGATGGCGAACAAGGTGATCGAGCGCGTGCGCGCAGTCACCGACAAGCCGATCAAATATGTCGTGCTGTCGCACTATCACGCCGTGCGCGTGCTTGGCGCCTCCGCCTACAAGGCGCAAGGCATCGTTGCCTCGCAGGAGACCTATCGGCTGATCGCGGAGCGTGGCAAGCAGGATTGGGATTCCGAATACGGCCGCTTCCCGCGGCTGTTCCAGGATGCGCAGAGCATTCCCGGCCTGACCTGGCCGACGCTGACCTTCGAAGGCGAGATGACGATCTATCTCGGCAAGCGCGAGGTGCGCCTGATGCAGCTGGGCGCCGGCCACACCTCCGGCGACATCGTCGCCTGGGTGCCGGATGCCGAGGCGATGTTCTCCGGCGACCTCATCGAATATCACTCGGCCTGCTACTGCGGCGATGCGCATTTGCGCGAATGGCCGATGACGCTGAACGAGATCCGCAACTTCAATCCCAAGGCGATCGCGCCGGGCCGCGGCGATGCGCTGAAGGGCACGGCCACGGTGCGCGAGGCCATCGCGATGACGCGCGACTTCGTCACCTCGCTCTACGGCGCGGCCGAAATCTCCGTTGCCCGGGGTCGCACGCTGAAGGAATCGATGGCGGCGACCCGTGAGGTGATGGATCCGAAATTTTCCAGCTTCGCGATCTACGAGCACTGCCTGCCGTTCAACGTGTCGCGCGCCTATGACGAGGCGTCGGGGATCGACGACCCCGTGATCTGGACCGACAAGCGCGACCAGGAAATGTGGGCTGCCTTGCAAGGAGGAGGATAGTCATGAACATCAATACCTCGCCTGACCAGATCATCCGCAGCTCGGCCCAGGTGACGCCGGGCTACATGTCCGGCTTCGGCAACAGCTTTGAGACCGAGGCACTGCCGGGCACGCTGCCGATCGGCCGCAACTCGCCGCAGCGCTGCGCCTACGGGCTCTATGCCGAGCAGCTCTCCGGCTCGCCCTTCACCGCGCCGCGCGGCAGCAATGAGCGCTCCTGGCTCTATCGCATCCGCCCTTCCGTGAAGCATTCCGGCCGCTTCGAGAAGGTCGACGCCGGCCTGTGGCGTTCGGCGCCGTGCCATGAATCCGGCCTGCCGATCGCGCAGCTGCGCTGGGACCCGACGCCGCTTCCGAAGGATGAGGTAACCTTCGTTCAGGGCGTGCAGACCATGACGACGGCTGGTGACGTGAATACCCAGGCCGGCATGGCCGCACATGTCTACCTCATCACCAAGTCGATGGTGGATCAGCATTTCTACGATGCCGACGGCGAGCTGATGTTCGTGCTCCAGCAGGGCAATCTTCGCGTTGTCACCGAGTTCGGTCGCATCGATGCCGAGCCGGGCGAGATCGTGGTGATCCCGCGCGGCGTCAAGTTCCGCGTCGAGATTCCGAATGGCCCGGCGCGGGGCTATCTCTGCGAAAATTACGGTGGTGCCTTCACCCTGCCGGAGCGCGGCCCGATCGGCGCTAACTGCCTTGCCAACGCGCGCGACTTCCTGACGCCGGTTGCGAACTACGAGGACAAGGACACGCCTACGGAACTGTTCGTGAAGTGGGGCGGTTCGCTGTTCAAGACCACGCTGCCGCATTCGCCGATCGACGTCGTCGCCTGGCACGGCAATTACGCGCCGTACAAATATAATCTGCGCGCCTTCTCTCCCGTCGGCGCGATCGGCTTCGACCATCCCGATCCATCGATCTTCACGGTGCTGACCTCACCGTCGGAGACCGCGGGCACCGCGAACATCGACTTCGTGATCTTCCCCGAGCGCTGGATGGTCGCGGAGAACACCTTCCGTCCGCCCTGGTACCACATGAACATCATGAGCGAGTTCATGGGCCTGATCTACGGCGTCTACGATGCCAAGCCGCAGGGCTTCGTCCCCGGGGGCATGAGCCTGCACAATTGCATGCTGCCGCATGGCCCGGACCGCGACGCCTTCGAGCACGCCAGCAATGGCGAGCTGAAGCCGGTGAAGCTGACGGGCACCATGGCCTTCATGTTCGAGACCCGCTATCCGCAGCGCGTCACCGCGCATGCGGCGAAGGCGTCCACGCTGCAGGACGATTACGCGGATTGCTGGAAGGGCCTGGAGAAGAAGTTCGATCCTAACCGGCCGTGACGGTCGCGCCCTCTCCCCTTGTGGGAGAGGGTGGCTCGCCGCGTAGCGGCGAGACGGGTGAGGGGGTCTCTCCGCGAGTGGACCTCTCTCATTCTGGATTCGCGGATAGAACCCCTCATCCGGCGCTTCGCGCCACCTTCTCCCACAAGAGGAGAAGGAAGAAAGGACCGGGCCAGACGTGACGACACACCCCAACGACCCCAGCCTCCGCTCCTTCATCGACGTCGATCCGGCCTCGGACTTCCCGATCCAGAACCTGCCCTATGGCGTGTTCTCGGCGAATGGATTGGCGCCGCGCGTTGGTGTCGCCATCGGCGCCTACATTCTTGATCTGTGGGAGCTCGAGCAGGATGGCCGCCTCGATGTCGGGCAGCCGGGGACCTTTGCGGCAGGCAGCCTGAATCCGTTCATGTCGTTGGGCCCGAAGGTGTGGTCGACGACCCGCGCGCGGATCAGCGAGCTCTTGCGGCACGACAATCCCGAATTGCGCGACAATGACGAGTTGCGCAAGCTGGCCCTGGTTCCGATGTCGGCTGCCAAACTGCATCTGCCCTTCACCGTCTCCGGCTACACCGACTTCTACTCCTCGAAAGAGCACGCCACCAATGTCGGCGTGATGTTCCGCGGCAAGGACAATGCGCTGCAGCCGAACTGGCTGCACATGCCGATCGCCTATAACGGCCGTGCCTCCACGGTCGTGGTCTCCGGTACTCAAGTGAAGCGGCCTCGCGGGCAACTGAAACCACCGAATGTGGACGTGCCGAGCTTCGGGCCGTGCAAGCGGCTCGATTTCGAGCTGGAGATGGGCGTCGTCATCGGCCAGCCCTCGCCGATGGGCGGCATGCTCACGGAGCAACAGGCCGAGGAGATGATCTTCGGTTTCGTGCTGCTCAACGACTGGAGTGCGCGCGACATCCAGCAATGGGAATATGTGCCGCTCGGGCCGTTTCTCGCCAAGGCGTTCGCGACTTCGATCAGCCCCTGGGTGGTGACGCGCGAGGCGCTGGAGCCGTTCCGGCTGAAGGGGCCGGAGCAGGAGCCGGTGCCGCTCGACTATCTCAAGCAGACCAAGCCGCAGAACTACGACATCTCGCTCGACGTGTCCCTGCGCGCTGCGGGTGCCAATGCACCTGCCGGCATCAGCCGCACCAATTTCAAGCACATGTACTGGTCCTCGGTGCAGCAGCTCATGCACCACGCTTCCAGCGGCTGCGCCATGAATGTCGGCGATCTCCTCGGCAGCGGCACCATCTCCGGTCCTGAGAAGGACCAGCGTGGCAGCTTGCTCGAGATCAGCTGGAACGGCACCGAGCCGGTCGAGCTGCCCGGCGGCGCCAAGCGCTCATTCCTGGAAGACGGCGACAGCCTCGTGATGCGCGGCTGGTGCCAGGGCAACGGCTATCGTGTCGGCTTCGGCGAGGTCGAGGGGACGATTCTGCCGGCGGAATGACGGGCTCTGCGATTAGCGATCTTCGGGTCGAACGTCCTTGATCCGCGCGCAATGCGCCGCGACATCCTCTACGCTGTACTTCAGATGCACCCGCTTGTCGGACGGCGCCTGCTTCGCTGTGCACACGCCCGGCCGCCATTCCTGCGCCGGCCTGATCGGGCGTGGGGCAAAGCCGCCGCCGCAATTCGGGCAGACGTTGAACAGCTTGGTCTCGACGCAATCCGCGCAGAACGTGCATTCATAGGAGCAGATCCGCGCGTCAGTTGCGCTCGGCGGCAGGTCGCGGTCGCAAAATTCGCAGTTCGGCCGAAGCTGGAGGGCCATGTCGAATCTCCGCACGTGGAGCCGGATCATCGCAGATCGCGTAGCCAGCGCGAATGCCATAGTTCCCTCGATTTCAGCCGGCCCTGATCTCCTTGAGCGGGAGTCGTGAGCTTTCCTTGAGCCTGTCGAGCACGATCGAGGAGCGTACATGTGCCACGCTCTGGTGCGGCATCAAGACGTCGTTGACGAGATTTGAGAGGCCCTTGAGGTCGCGCAGCACGGCTTTCAACACATAGTCGGCATCGCCCGTGAGCGAATACGCCTCCTGGATCTCGTCGATCCGGTTCACCAGCGCGCGAAAACGCTTGGAATTGTCCGGGGAGTGGGTCGCGAGCCCCACCTGGATGAAGGCGATCACGCCGAAGCCGAGTGCCTCGCTGGAGAGGTCGGCATGATAGCCCGCGATCACCTTCTCCTCCTCCAGCCGCATCCGCCGCCGCGAGCATTGCGAGGCGGAGAGGCCCGCGAGATCGGCGAGCTCCTGGTTGGTGAGGCGGCCGTCGTCCTGGAGTGCGCCCAGGATCTTGAGGTCAAAGGCGTCCACAGGAATCATGCGTCAATTGTCCATTTCTTGCACAAAGTGTGCATAGAGTAGCGAATTTACGCCCCGTTTGCACGCCTCTTGCGCGCCCTATGAAGGATAGTTCCTCCCGGCAGCAAATTGGGAGAGCAGCATGGGTCCGTTTCCGCACGATGCACCGCCGGCCACGATCAGCGCCGACAATCCGATGGGCACCGACGGATTCGAGTTCGTCGAATATGCGCATCCCGATCCGGAACAGTTGCACGCGCTGTTCAAGCTGATGGGCTATGCGCCCGTCGCGCGCCACAGGACCAAGAAGATCACGGTCTATCGCCAGGGCGACATCAACTATCTCGTCAACGAGCAGCCCGGCACCCACGGCTACGAGTTCGTCGCCGCGCATGGCCCCTGTGCGCCGTCGATGGCCTTTCGCGTCGTCGACGCGAAGGCGGCCTATGACCGCGCGATTTCGCTCGGCGCCGAACCTGCCGATGTGCCATCGGCCCAGAAGACTCTCGACGTCCCCGCCATCAAGGGGATCGGCGGCAGCCTGCTTTATCTCGTCGACCGCTACGGCGCCAATGGCTCGGCCTATGATGCCGAGTTCGAATGGCTCGGCGCACGCGATTCCAAGCCGGTCGGCGCCGGCCTGTTCTATCTCGACCATCTCACCCACAACGTCCATCGCGGCCGCATGGACGTCTGGGCCGGCTTCTATGAGAAGCTGTTCAACTTCCGCCAGATTCGCTTCTTCGACATCGAGGGCCGCGCCTCCGGCCTGTTCTCGCGCGCGCTGACGAGCCCGGACGGCAAGATCAGGATTCCGATCAACGAGGACGCCGGTGAGTCCGGTCAGATCGAGGAATATCTCAAGACCTATCGCGGCGAGGGCATCCAGCACATCGCCTGCGGCTGCCGCGACATCTACCGCACCATCGAAGACCTGCGCGAAGCCGGCCTGCCGTTCATGCCGTCGCCGCCCGACACCTATTTCGAGAAGATCGACACGCGCCTGCCCAAGCATGGCGAGGACGTCGCACGGCTCAAGAAGAACGGCATCCTGATCGACGGCGAGGGCGTGGTCGAGGGCGGCCAGACCAAGGTGCTGCTGCAGATCTTCTCGGCCAACGCGATCGGCCCGATCTTCTTCGAGTTCATCCAGCGCAAGGGCGACGACGGTTTCGGCGAGGGCAATTTCAAGGCCCTGTTCGAATCGATCGAAGAGGACCAGATCCGGCGCGGCGTGTTGAAGGTGGACGCGGCGTAGGCGCGGCTCGAGTTAGGCGCAAGCCGTCCCCACATCATCGGTGTCGTCCCGGACAAGCGTAAGCGCCGATCCGGGACCCATACCCCTAGGACCGCGTCGTAGAGCGAGCCGGTAACCCCGAGTCTTCGCCAAACCACTCCCTGGGGCTATGGGTCCCGGATCGGCGCGCGCTTATGGCGCGCTTGTCCGGGACGACAGCGGAGAGTGGGGCGACAGCAGAGAGCCTAACGTCCCGCCCACGCCTGCATCACCGCGGCGATCTCCGCCGGCTCCGGCTCGCGCACCGTCGAGGGCGTGCGCGAGAAGCGCGGTGCCGGTGCAGGCTGCTTCACGCCGTGGCGTTCGATGAACACGTTGCGCGCGACCATGTGCGGATGCTCCGTAGCCTCCGACATGGTCAGCACCGGCGCGAAGCAGATGTCGGTGCCTTCCATGATCTTGCACCAGTCCTCGCGCGTCTTGCTCTTGAACACCGTCTTGAGCTTTTCCTTCAGCGCGGGCCAGGCCTTGGGATCCATCTGCGCGTCGAAATCGGCGTCGGTGAGCCCGGCATGCTCGCGCAGCAGCGCGTAGAATTGCGGCTCGATCGAGCCGATCGAGACGAAATGGCCACAGGCGCATTCATAGACGCCATAGAAATGCGCACCGCCATCGAGGAAGTTCTGGTTGCGTCCCTCGGACCAGCGTCCCATTGCGGTCATGTCGAAGAAGAACGACATCAGCGATGCCGCGCCGTCGCACATGGCGGCATCGACGACCTGGCCTTTGCCGGATTTCTGCGCCTCCAGGAGCGCTGCGAGCACCCCAACCACGAGATAGAGCGCGCCGCCCCCGAAATCGCCGACCAGGTTGAGCGGTGGCACCGGTGCTTCCGCGGTACCGATCGCGGCGAGTGCGCCGGTGATGGAGATGTAGTTGATGTCGTGGCCGGCGGCATTCGCGAGCGGGCCTTCCTGGCCCCAGCCGGTCATGCGGCCATAGACCAGCTTTGGATTGCGCGCGAGCACCACGTCGGGCCCGAGGCCGAGCCGCTCCATCACGCCGGGACGGAAGCCCTCGACCAGGGCATCGGCGCTGGCAAGCAGGTCGAGCACCTGTGCAATCGCGGCCTTGTCCTTGAGGTCGAGCTCGATCACCTTGCGGCCGCGGCCGGCGACCGACTTCGTGCTTTTCTTCGCGCCGATCCGGTCGAGCGTGACGACGTCGGCGCCCATGTCGGCCAGCATCATGCAGGCGAACGGACCAGGTCCGATGCCGGCGAATTCGACGATGCGGAAGCCCGAGAGCGGGCCGGAGGTGCGGACGGATGAGGTGGGGGCTGATTTATCGAGCACGTTGTTGTTTCCTCGGGGTCGCGAGCAAATGCCGGTGGTCCGGCATCGCTTCCGACGTTCCTCTGTGGGCGAGTTAATTGACTGATTAACTTTTCTCGCCTTCACGTCAGCGAGGCAAGCGGTTTTCATGCCGCACGGCCAAATAAAAACGGCGCGCACCGAAGTGCGCGCCGCGGAAAATTTGCGTGGAGGCGCTATCAGCGAGCGGCGGCGACCGCGCGCTGCGCCATCACCTTGACGAGATTGGCGCGGTACTCGGCCGTGCCGTGGATATCGGCCAGCAATCCGCTCGCCGAAATCGTCACGTTGTCGATCGCCGAGGGCGACCAGTTCGCCTTCAGCGCGGCCTCGATCGAAGGCACCCGCATCACGCCACTCTGTGAGGCGCCGGTCGCGGCAACCCGAACCTCACCCGATTTGGTCTGCGCCACGAACACGCCGGTCAGCGCAAAGCGCGAGGCCGGGTGCCGCATCTTTTCGTAGCCTGCCTTCGCCGGCACCGGGAATGACGCGGCGGTGATGATCTCGCCGTCTTCGAGCGCCGTGGTAAACAGGCCCTTGAAGAAGTCATCCGCCGAGATCGACCGCTTGTTGGTCTTCACGGTGGCGCTGAGCGCGAGCAGCGCGGCCGGGAAATCCGCGGCAGGATCGTTGTTGGCGATCGAGCCGCCGATCGTGCCGCGGTAGCGCACGGCGGGGTCGCCCAGCACCGAGGTGAGATAGGCGATCGCGGGTATTGCCTTCTTCACGTCGGCATTCGTCATGATGTCGTAGTAGGTGGTGGCGGCCTTGATGGTCAGCACGTCGCCCGACAGCTCGACACCCTGCAGCTCCTTGATCCTGCCGAGGTCGATGACGTCCGACGGTGCGGCAAGGCGCTGCTTCATCACCGGCAGCAGGGTCTGGCCGCCGGCGAGGAATTTCGCCTCGCTTCCTTTGGCGAACAGGCTGGCGGCTTCGTCGACCGAGGAGGCGCGATGATAGGTGGTCTGGTACATCTTGGTTGCTCCTGAAATCTCTTCTCTGTCATTCCGGGATGCGCCATAGGCGCAGACCCGGAATCTCGAGGTTGAATTCGTGGCTCCAGATTCCGGGTTCGACGCTGCGCGTCGCCCCGGAATGACGACGATGGTCGGCTAGGCCGCGTGGATCGTGCGCCACACCCGGTCCGGGGTTGCGGGCATTTCCAGAGTGTTCTTGCCGATCGCGTCCGTGATCGCGTTGATCACGGCCGCTGACGCGCCGATCGCGCCGGCCTCGCCGCACCCCTTAATGCCGAGCGGATTGCCCGGACAGAGCGTCGTGGTGTGGGAGAGGTTGAACGACGGAACATCGTCGGCGCGCGGCATGGCGTAATCCATGAACGAGGCCGTGACCGGCTGGCCGTTGGAATCGTAGATGGCGTGCTCGAGCAGTGCCTGCCCGATGCCCTGCACAAGGCCGCCATGGACCTGGCCCTCGACGATCATCGGGTTGATCAGCCGGCCGAAATCGTCAGCCGCGACGAAGTTGACGAAGGAGGTCTTGCCGGTGCCGGGATCGACCTCGAGCTCGCAGATATAGGCGCCGGCCGGGAAGGTGAAGTTGGTCGGGTCGTAGAAGGCGCTCTCCTTCAGGCCCGGCTCCATCCCATCAGGCAGATTGTGTGCGGTGTAGGCCGCGAGCGCGACCATCGGGAAGGCGATCGCCTTGTCGGTGCCTGCCACCTTGAACTCGCCGTTCTCGATCACGATGTCGCCCTCGGACGCCTCCAGCGCATGCGCGGCGATCTTCTTGGCTTTGGACTCCATCTTCTCCATCGCCTTCAGGATGGCAGTGAGGCCGACGGCCGCGGAGCGCGAGCCGTAGGTGCCCATGCCGAACTGCACCTTGTCGGTGTCGCCATGGACGATCGAGACCTGGCTGATGGGAACGCCGAGGCGCTCCGCGACGAGCTGGCAGAAGGTGGTCTCGTGACCCTGGCCGTGGCTGTGCGATCCCGTGAGGATCTCGATGGTGCCGACCGGGTTGACGCGCACCTCGGCCGATTCCCACAGGCCGACGCCGGCGCCCAGGCTGCCGACCGCCTTCGACGGCGCGATGCCGCACGCCTCGATGTAGCAGGACACGCCGATACCGCGCAGCTTGCCGTCGGCTTTCGCCTTGGCCTTGCGGGCGGGGAAGCCGGCATAGTCGATCGCTTTCATCGCGGCATCGAGCGAAGCGTTGAAGTCGCCGGTGTCGTAGGCCATGATGACAGGCGTCTGGTGCGGAAATTGGGTGATGAAGTTGCTCCGGCGCAGCTCCGCCGGGTCCACCTTCAACTGCCGCGCCGCCGTTTCCATCAGCCGCTCGATCAGATAGCTCGCCTCAGGGCGGCCCGCGCCGCGATAGGCGTCGACCGGCGTGGTGTTGGTGTAGACGCCGATCACCTCGGCATGGATCGCCGGGATGTTGTACTGGCCCGACAGCAGCGTCGCGTAGAGGTAGGTCGGCACCGAGGACGAGAACAGCGACATGTAGGCGCCGAAATTGGCGTAGGTCTTCACCTTCAAGCCGATGATCTTGTTGTTGGCGTCGAAGGCCATCTCGGCATGGGTGATGTGGTCGCGGCCATGCGCGTCGGTGAGGAAGGCTTCGGTGCGATCACCCGTCCATTTCACGGGACGCTCGACCTTCTTGGATGCCCACAGCGCCACCATCTCCTCGGGATAGATGAAGATCTTGGAGCCGAAGCCGCCGCCGACATCGGGGGCGATCACGCGCAGCTTGTGCTCGGGCGCGATGTTGTAGAACGCCGACAGCACTAGGCGGGCGACGTGCGGGTTCTGCGAGGTCGTATATAGAGTGAAGTGCTCCTCCGCCGCGTCGTAACCGGCGATCGCCGCGCGCGGCTCCATCGCGTTCGGGGCGAGACGGTTGTTGGTGACGTCGAGCTTCACCACATTGGCAGCCTTGGCAAAGGCGGCATCGGTGGCACCCTCGTCGCCGATCACCCAGTCATAGACCTGGTTGCCGGGCGCTTCGGGGTGAAGCTGGGGCGCGCCGGCCTTGATGGCGGCTTGCATGTCGGCGACAGCGGGGAGCTCCTCGTAATCGACGACGACGGCTTCCGCCGCGTCGCGCGCGAGATTCTTGCTCTCGGCGATGACGACGGCAACGGCCTGGCCGACGAAGCGCACCGTCTCGGGCGCCATTGCCGGCCATGCGCCCATCTTCATCGGGCTGCCGTCCTTGGAGGTGATGGCCCAGCCGCAGATGAGGTTGCCGACCTTGTCGTCGACGAGCTGCTTGCCGGTGAGCACCGCGACCACGCCCGGCATCTTCAGCGCGGCGGAGGAGTCGATCCCCTTCACCTTGGCGTGCGCGTGCGGGCTGCGGACGAAATAGGCATGGGTCATGCCCGTCAGCTTGATGTCGTCGACGTAGCGGCCCTTGCCGGTAATGAAACGCTTGTCTTCCTTGCGCACGACGCGTGCGCCGATGCCTTCAACACCCATGTCTGGTCCTCCCGACCGGAATTTTTGTTGACCCGCGCTTTCCCTCGAAAGCGGGAGTGGTGATTTCTTGCTTCGCGACGGCCGCTCTACTCGGCCGCCTGCGCGACCTTCATGCGTCCGGCCGCATCCAGCACGGCTTTCACGATGTTGTGGTAGCCGGTGCAGCGGCAGATATTGCCCTCGAGCTCGTGGCGGACGGTCGCCTCGTCGAGCTGGCCACCATGGCGTTGCACGATGTCGATCGCGGACATGATCATACCCGGCGTGCAATAGCCGCATTGGAGGCCGTGATTGTCGCGGAAGGCAGCCTGCATCGGGTGCAGCTCGTCGCCCTTGGCGATGCCCTCGATCGTGGTGATACTGGCGCCATCGGCCTGCCCTGCCAGCATCGTGCAGGATTTCACAGCACGGCCATCCATGTGCACGACGCAAGCGCCGCACTGGCTGGTATCGCAGCCGACATGGGTCCCGGTGAGGTTGAGGTGATCGCGCAGGAGCTGGACCAGCAGCGTGCGGTCCTCGACATCGACAGCAACGGCCTTGCCGTTCACTGTCAGGTTGACTTTAGACACGGCATAGTCCTCCCGGGATTGATTTTGATTGCTTCTAATTAGAGACAGCGGCCCGGAACTTTGCAACTAGGATTTTGGTCGCCGGCGTCATTGAAAAGTCATTGATCCGGTTCGGCGCGCGAGGATTTGGGAGGCGAAGCAGCCGGGCTGGCGTGGGATGCCAGCAATCATCTCGATCCAGATCGGCCTTTGGCCGATGCGGCGATTATCGTGCAGGCCTGCCAAATTTACCGCCCCTTATCGATTCTGCCTTAGTTTTGCGCATCCAGGTCGGGGGGCGGGGCGCCTCCGGATCGCGGCTGAATTACAAATGGGGGTGGGAATGTCCGGGCGTATCGCGTCGCCGTCTAAGCGTACACTGTTTCCGGCTCTCAGGTTCCGCGCAAAGATCATTCTCGGCTTCGCCGCCGTGCTCGTGATTTCCGCCGGCAGCATGGCTTTCTCCTATTTCGGCTTCGAGCGGGTCGCCTCCGGGGTCGGGTCGTACCGCAGCAGCGTTTCCGAGGCCGATCTCGCCCGCAACATCGATCGCGAGCTGCTCGCCTATCGTTCGGCCGCCCGCTATTTCGTGGTGACCGGCAAGGAAGACGACGCCAAGGCGGCGCTGGATGCTGAAGGCAGCCTGAAGAACGCCATCGACCAGGCCGTGAAGGGCGCCAAGACGCCGGCGCGGCAGGAGAGCCTCGACAAGCTCGCCAAGGAGTTCTCCAACTTCTCCGCGACCTTCGCAAAGGTACTCAAGGCCAAGCGCGACAGTGCGCTGCTAGTGCAGAACCAGCTCAGCCGCAACGCCAACCTCTTGAAATACAAGCTTGACGATATCGGCAACAACGCCTCCGACTCCGAAGCGCAGGCGATCGAGTTCGGCACGAAGCAGGTCAACGCCCAGTTCCAGACTGCGAGTGCGGCGGCGACCAATTTCGTGCTGACCTCCGACCAGTCGATCGCCACCAGCGCGCTGGCGCGGCTGAAATTCGTCGAGAACTCGCTCGGTGCGATCTATTCCATGGACGACAAGGTCGTCGCGGGCCTGAAGGATGCCAAGGCTCTGCTCGGCGCCTATCGCGAAGCGCTGGAGAAGCTGATCGCCAACGCCAAGCTGGTCGATGATCTCGTCACCGAGATGAACGGCTCGGCCGGTGCGATCCTGCAAGGAGCGACCACCATGAAGGCCGACCTCCTCGCCGAGCAGCAGCGGCTGGATTCGGAGTCGGAGGCGACCATCGGGCGGACCGAGCAGCTGGTGCTGATGCTGGCCGTTGGCGGCACGCTGCTCGGCGCGGTCCTTGCTTTTCTGCTCGGCACCGGCATCTCGCGTCCGATGATCGCGATGTGCAAGGCGATGCGCGAGCTCGCATCGGGCAATTTCGACGTCGTGCTGCCGGGTCTCGGCCGCAAGGACGAGATCGGCGAGATGGCCGGTGCGGTCGAGGAGTTTAAGGTTCAGGCGGTCGCCAAGGCCGAGCGCGACGCCGCCGCCAGCGAGGTCCAGAACCGGGAGCAGGCCGCAAGCCGCCGCGCCGAGCTGATCCGCTTCGCCGACGATTTCGAGAGCGCAGTCGGCGCCATCGTCTCCAACGTCTCGGCCTCGGCCGTGCAGCTGGAATCGGCGGCCTCGACGCTGACGCGCACCGCCGAGACCACGCAGAGCCTGTCGAGCCAGGTCGCCGGCGTCTCCGAGCAGGCCTCCAGCAACATGCAGTCGGTCGCGACCGCGACGGAAGAGCTCTCGGCCTCGGTCGAGGAGATCGGCCGCCAGGTCCGCGATTCCAGCCGCATCGCGGAGGCTGCCGTGGTGCAGGCTAGGGAGACCGACGGCCGCATCGGCAAGCTGTCGCATGCCGCCCAGCAGATCGGCGAGGTGGTCAAGCTGATCACGGCGATCGCCGAGCAGACCAACCTTCTCGCGCTCAACGCCACCATCGAGGCCGCGCGTGCCGGCGAGGCCGGCCGCGGCTTTGCGGTGGTTGCGAGCGAAGTGAAGTCACTGGCGAGCCAGACCGCGAAGGCGACGGACGAGATCTCCTCGCACATCGCCGGCATGCAGGGGGCCACCGCCGAATCGGTTGCCGCGATCAAGGAGATCGGCGCGACCATCGGCCAGATCTCGTCGATCTCGACCTCGATCGCGAGCGCGGTCGAGCAGCAGGGCGCCGCCACCCAGGAGATCGCCCGCAGCGTCCAGACGGTCGCACAGGGCACCCAGACGGCCGCCACCGACATCGGCGAGGTCAACCGCGGCGCCGCCGAGACCGGCTCGGCCTCGGAAGAGGTGCTGAATTCGGCCAAGACCCTGTCGAGCGAGAGCACCCGCCTGCGCGCCGAGCTCGACCGCTTCATGGGGAATATCCGCGCGGCCTAGGTGCGCTGCTGTCGCACCGCCCTCCGCCGTCGTTCCGGACAAGCGCGCCCCTCAGGCGCGCGTAGATCCGGGACCCATACTCCCTGGGCGTCGTTGGGACGGACGGTGGCAACCCCGAGTCTTCGCCAAATCACTCCCTGTGGCTATGGATCCCGGATCGGCGCGCGCTTTGGGCGCGCTTGTCCGGGACGACGGCGGAGATGGGGCGGCGGTCAATTTGTAACGGCGCGGGAAAGCGGGCCTTAACAATTCCCTGGGTCACCTAACCGCCAGTTGCGGCGCCACAAATTTACCACAGCTTATCCTTTGCCCCGTAACGTGCAGAAGAGCCGGGAAGCGGGCTGCTTCCGGGATGCGCCTGGCTTTCCGCGAATGGAATGGGGTGGGGGAATGTCGGTCAAGTCGAAGTCGAGCAAATCGAAGCTGCCAACGCTGCGCTTTCGCGCAAAAATCATCCTCGGCTTTGTGGCGGTGCTAGCCATCCTCGCCGCCAGCATGGCGTTCGCCTATTTCGGCTTCGAGCGAATCGCAGGCGCTGTGGCGTCCTATCGCACCAGCGTATCGGAAGCCGACCTGGCGCGGACGGTCGATCGCGAGCTGGTTGCTTATCAAGGGCTGGCGCGGGCCTATACCCTGACCGGTGCGGCCGATGACGAGACCGCAGCCAAGACCGCTGAAGGCAACCTGAAGAGCGCGATCGCCAAGTCGATGACGGCGACGACCGGCGCCGCCCGCCGCGAGCAGGTCGGCAAGCTCGAGACCGAGTTCCAGAACTTCACGAAAGTCTTCAGCGAGATCATCACGCTGACGCGCGAGAACAACAAGATCGCGGCCGATGAACTCAACAGTGTCGGCAACAAGATCCGCTTCAAATTCGATGATCTCGCCGACACCGCAGCTCTGGCGGGCCTGAACTCGGTCCAGACCACGGCCAAGGACGTCACCTCGCAATATCTGGCGGTCTCCACCTCGGTCGGCGCATTCGTGGCCAAGCCGGAGCCGAAGACCGCCGACGGCGTGATCGCCCGCATCAAGTTCCTCGAGACGCTGCTGGTCTCCATCTACGCGAATGACCAGAAGATCACGGATCGCGTCAAGGAGATCGGCGATCTCTTGAAGCAATACCGCACCTCGTTCGCAAAGCTGAATGAGAACGTGAAGGTGATCGTCAAGCTGAACGGCGAGATGACCAAGACGGCTGCGACCATCCTCAAGCTCTCGGCCGAGCTGCGTTCGGATCTGACCGCCGACCAGCAACGCATCGAGGCGAGCGCCAATTCCACCATCGTGGAAACCGAGCAGCTGATGCTGATGCTGGCGCTGGGCGGGCTGGCCGTCGGCACCGTGCTGGCCTTGTGGCTCGGCAACGGCATCTCGCGTCCGATGATCGCGATGTGCAAGGCGATGCGCGAGCTCGCATCGGGCAATTTCGACGTCGTGCTGCCGGGTCTCGGCCGCAAGGACGAGATCGGCGAGATGGCCGGTGCGGTCGAGGAGTTTAAGGTTCAGGCGGTCGCCAAGGCCGAGCGCGACGCCGCCGCCAGCGAGGTCCAGAACCGGGAGCAGGCCGCAAGCCGCCGCGCCGAGCTGATCCGCTTCGCCGACGATTTCGAGAGCGCAGTCGGCGCCATCGTCTCCAACGTCTCGGCCTCGGCCGTGCAGCTGGAATCGGCGGCCTCGACGCTGACGCGCACCGCCGAGACCACGCAGAGCCTGTCGAGCCAGGTCGCCGGCGTCTCCGAGCAGGCCTCCAGCAACATGCAGTCGGTCGCGACCGCGACGGAAGAGCTCTCGGCCTCGGTCGAGGAGATCGGCCGCCAGGTCCGCGATTCCAGCCGCATCGCGGAGGCTGCCGTGGTGCAGGCTAGGGAGACCGACGGCCGCATCGGCAAGCTGTCGCATGCCGCCCAGCAGATCGGCGAGGTGGTCAAGCTGATCACGGCGATCGCCGAGCAGACCAACCTTCTCGCGCTCAACGCCACCATCGAGGCCGCGCGTGCCGGCGAGGCCGGCCGCGGCTTTGCGGTGGTTGCGAGCGAAGTGAAGTCACTGGCGAGCCAGACCGCGAAGGCGACGGACGAGATCTCCTCGCACATCGCCGGCATGCAGGGGGCCACCGCCGAATCGGTTGCCGCGATCAAGGAGATCGGCGCGACCATCGGCCAGATCTCGTCGATCTCGACCTCGATCGCGAGCGCGGTCGAGCAGCAGGGCGCCGCCACCCAGGAGATCGCCCGCAGCGTCCAGACGGTCGCACAGGGCACCCAGACGGCCGCCACCGACATCGGCGAGGTCAACCGCGGCGCCGCCGAGACCGGCTCGGCCTCGGAAGAGGTGCTGAATTCGGCCAAGACCCTGTCGAGCGAGAGCACCCGCCTGCGCGCCGAGCTCGACCGCTTCATGGGGAATATCCGCGCGGCGTAGGTGCGCTGCTGTCGCACCGCCCTCCGCCGTCGTTCCGGACAAGCGCGCCCCTCAGGCGCGCGTAGATCCGGGACCCATACTCCCTGGGCGTCGTTGGGACGGACGGTGGCAACTCCGAGTCTTCGCCAAACCACTCCCTGTGGCTATGGATCCCGGATCGGCGCGCGCTTTGGGCGCGCTTGTCCGGGACGACGGCGGAGGAAGCAGCGTGTGAGTCTTATTCCCTCCCGAACGCCCGCTTCAGCTCCACCTTCGCGCGCTCCAGTCGCGTTCGCTGTGTCTTCGGCAGCGTCTTGCCGGCGCGGTTGATGTAGAAGGTCAGCATCGACAGCGCCGAGCGATAGGCGCCGGTCTTGCGACGCGAGCTGTGCTCCGCCGAGCGCTTCAGGGAGGCTGCGATCTTCCGGGGATCCCTGAGCTTGAACACTCCGTGCTCGAGATCGAGCGCGTCGCTCTCCCGCGTCACCCGTTGCGACCAGCGCTTCGGTGTTGCTCGGCGATTTGACCTCTTGCGCGTCGTGCTCGCCTTGCCACGCGCGGTGTTGCGCGCGCCTGTCTTCCTTGAATGTGTCGTCTTTCTGACGTGAGCCATGCGTCAACTCCTTGCGGCTCCATTGGAAACGAGCGGTGCCAACGGGCGTTCCCATGGGAACCTGGCCTCGCCGCAGGCGTTGTCGCAGGTGGCAGGCGAATTGCCGCACCCCGATGATCGGATCGACCCGTCCACGTCACGTGAGAGGGGTCCTTTCCATTGATCAGACGCAACAGCCCGATGGAATTGCAGCAAAGCCCAGCGCTGAACTATGCACCCGTAGTCCCGGCGGCGACCGCGACCGACCGTATCGTCGAGACCAGCATTCCCTCGCGGCTGGACGCGCTGCCGTGGAGCGGCTTCCACACCCGTGTCGTGCTCGCGCTGGGCATCACCTGGATCCTCGACGGGCTCGAGGTGACGCTGGCCGGTGCGCTCTCGGGGGCGCTGAAGCAGAGTCCCTCGCTGCAGTTCTCCAATCTCGATCTCGGCATCGCCAACTCCGCCTATCTGGCGGGCGCCGTGCTCGGCGCGCTCGGCTTCGGCTGGCTGACCGATCGCATCGGCCGCAAGAAGCTGTTCTTCATCACGCTTGCGCTCTATCTCTCGGCAACGGCGGCGACCGCGCTGTCATGGGATGTCGCGAGCTACGCGCTGTTTCGCTTCCTCACCGGCGCCGGCATAGGCGGCGAGTACACCGCGATCAATTCGACCATCCAGGAGCTGGTGCCGGCGCGCTATCGCGGCTGGACCGATCTCGTCATCAACGGCAGTTTCTGGATCGGCGCCGCGATGGGTGCGGTGGCGGCCATCGTGCTGCTCGATCCTGCCGTGATCGATCCCGAGCTCGGCTGGCGCCTGGCTTTTCTCATAGGCGCGACCCTCGGCCTCGTCGTGCTGTTGATGCGAATGTGGATCCCGGAAAGTCCGCGCTGGCTGATGATCCATGGCCGTCCCGACGAGGCCCATGCCATCGTCGACGGGATCGAGCGCTCGGTGATCGGGCATGATCAGGATCTGACGGACGGGCGCTTCACGAAGATCCGCCTGAGGATGCGCGATCACACGCCGCTCGCCGAGGTCGTTCACACGCTGTTCTCGGCCTATCGCAAGCGTGCGGTGGTCGGCCTCGTCCTGATGAGCGCCCAGGCGTTCTTCTACAACGCCATCTTCTTCACCTTCGCGCTGGTGCTGACCGATTTCTACGGCATCAGGGCCGATCACGTCGGCTGGTACCTGTTGCCCTTTGCCGCCGGCAATTTCCTCGGGCCCCTGCTGCTCGGCCGTTTGTTCGATACGCTCGGCCGCCGCGCCATGATCATGTTCACCTATGGCGCATCGGGCGTGCTACTGGCGCTATCGGGCTATTTGTTCTCGATCGGCGTGCTGAGCGCGCAAGGGCAGACCGTGGCCTGGATGGTGATCTTCTTCTTTGCCTCACCGGCGGCCAGCGCGGCCTATCTTACCGTCAGCGAGACGTTTCCCCTGGAGGTTCGCGCGCTGGCGATCGCGGTGTTCTACGCCGTCGGTACCGGCATCGGCGGCGTGATCGGGCCGGCGCTGTTCGGCGCGCTGATCGACACGGGATCACGCAACAGCGTGTTCGCCGGCTATTTGCTGGGGGCGGTCCTGATGATCGCGGCTGCGATCGTGGCGTGGCGCTACGCCGTCTCCGCGGAGCGCAAATCGCTCGAACAAATCGCGCGGCCGCTCGCGTTTATGGAGTAGACTGATGAAATCTGAACTTGCGGAGATTGCATTGGACCAGAACCGCACCATGCTGGATGACGATGCGCCCGAAGCGGTGCCGGTGCCGCATGCGCTTGTGCCGCATCTCGATGAGATCGCGATCTTGCTCGACATCGACGGCACCTTGCTCGACCTGATGCCGACACCGCGCGAGGTGTGGGTGCCGCCGGGCCTGTCGGAAACACTGAAGCACCTGACCGAGCGCACGTCCGGGGCGCTGGCGCTGGTCAGCGGCCGCTCGCTCAACGACATCGACCTGATCTTCGCGCCGGACGTGTTCCGCGCCGTCGCCGGCCACGGCGCGGAGATGCGGCTGTCGGTGGACAACGAAGTGGATGCTGTGCATGCGCCCCCGCTCGACAAGGAGCTGAAGCGGCGCCTGGCGGCCATCGCCAAGCTCAGCCCCGGCATTCTGCTCGAGGACAAGGGCTACTCGCTCGCGCTGCATTACCGCCTGGCGCCGCATGCGGAGAAGGCGATCTACGAATCCGTCTCGTTGATCCGCGCCGACCTGCCCAATGCACCCATCGAGGTGTTGCCCGGAAAGTTCGTCTGCGAGATCAAGCATTCCGGCTTCACCAAGGCGACCGGCGTGCGTGAACTGATGACGCACGAGCCATTCAGGGGGCGGCGCCCGATGTTCATCGGCGATGACGTCACCGACGAGACGGTATTCGCGATCATGCCCGACGTGGACGGGCTCGCCTTCTCGGTCGGCCGCCGCGCCATGGGCGTGAATGGCCACTTCGATGCGCCGGCGGATGTGCGCGCGTTCCTTGCGCGCCTGCTCGATCCGAGGTGAAACGAAGGCAGCGCCACCTCGCAGACACAAAGCGCAGAGTGCAGCGCCGCTGCGCGCCGCGATACATGCTGCGCACCACGACCGGAAAAGCCGTCTTTGCAGCGAAATCCCAGGGTTCCGCAAGCGAAACCAGTTCCAACGCGCGCGCCTGATTTTGGTTTCAATTGGTTGAAACGATGATCAGGAACCATATTGATGAACGGCAGTTAAACGAGGTGGAATGAACAGGAGGGGACGACCTGTGAACTTAGTTGTCGTTTCAAATCGCGTCGCGCGCGGCAAACCCAATGAGCCCATGACGGGCGGCCTTGCGGCGGCACTGCTTCCCGTGGTGGAACATTCTGGTGCGATCTGGGTCGGTTCCTCCGGCCGGGTGCGTGATGGCCATCAGAAGGAACCCTTCGCCGAGATAGAGGCGCTTGGGACGGGCGCGATTGCGACGCTGGACCTGCCGGCGGCTCATTATGGCGGCTACTACGAAGGCTTTGCCAATTCGGCACTGTGGCCGGCGCTGCATTCGCGCAGCGATCTGATCCGCGTCTCGCGAGAGGATTATGTCAGCTATCGCGAGGTCAACGCCTTCATGGCGCGCGCGCTGCTGCGCTTCCGAAAAGCCAAGACCGCGTTCTGGGTGCAGGACTATCATTTCCTCGCGCTCGGCGCCGAGCTCCGCGACCTCGGCGTCGATGATCCCATCGGCTTCTTCCTGCATACGCCGTGGCCTGTCGCCGCGGTGGTGCAAGGCGTGCCCAACCATCGCGAGCTGATCACGGCGATGCTGGCCTACGATCTGCTCGGCTTCCAGACCGAGGAGGATCGCCAGAACTTTCTCGGTTATGTCGGCGGTGAGCTCGGCCTCGCCATCGAAGGCGGCGTTGCGATCTCGCAACATGGGCGTACGCGCTGTGAAGTGTTTCCGATCGGAATCGATGCGGAGAAGTTTGCGCAGTACGCTGCGAAATCGGCCTCGCACCCCGATGTGTCGCGGTTGCGGCGCAGCCTCAACGGCGAGCGTCTGGCGATCGGCGTCGACCGGCTCGACTATTCGAAGGGCCTCGTCAACCGCATCAGCGCGTTCGACCGGCTCTGGACCGAGCAGCCGCAGTTTGCGCGCAGCATCTCGCTGCTCCAGATCGCGAACCCCTCGCGCGGCGGCATCGAGGCTTATGGCACTCTCCAGAACGACGTCGCGCGCCTCGTGACCGACGTCAACGGCCGTCATGGCGAGGTCGACTGGACGCCGATCCGCTATTTGAACAAGGGCTTCAGCCAGGCTGTGCTCGCCGGCCTCTACCGCACGGCGCAGATCGGCGTGGTGACGCCGCTGCACGACGGCATGAACCTCGTCGCCAAGGAATATGTCGCCGCGCAAAACCCGGCCGATCCCGGCGTGCTGGTGCTGTCGAAATTTGCGGGTGCCGCCAACGAGCTGGACACCGCACTGCTGGTCAATCCGCACGACGTCGACGGTATGGCGCGTGCGATCGCGGTCGCGGCCTCCATGCCGCTCACCGAGCGCAAGATGCGCTGGGACGCGATGATGAAGAAGCTGCGCGGCCACACCATCCAGCAATGGTCCGCCGACTTCGTCGCCGAACTCGAGAAGTGCCGGACGGAGAAGGCGGCGGTCGCGCCGCTCGCAGCCCAGCCGCCGCAGGCACTGCGCTGGCTGAAGTCGGCGATATCAGGCGTGCGGTTGATCTAGTTCTTCTCCCTTTCCCCGTTCTTGCGGGCGAGGTGAGAACGACAGCCTCAATAGCAATACGACACGCCGTCCAGAATCGCGCATTGCCGCTTGTTCCGCGCGTTGGGATCGTCCAGCGGCACCACGCCCTTGCCCTGGCCGACGAACACGCCCGGCCCGACATGGACCGAGCTCTTGTTGCCAATGACGACGCTCTGATGCGGCGTCGAGCTCGATCGCGTTCCGTCCGGCCAGAGGATGGCATCGCCCGAAAGCACCCCGCGCCGACCATCGTCACAGCTGACGTCGACGCCTTGCCGGGTGCAGACCTGGGCCAGGGCTGGGGCGGCGGAGCCGAGGGCCGAAATCAGGCTCAAGGCGGCGATGGTCTTGCAGATGGTCATGGCGTCCCCGGTCGTGTTTGGCGGCTTGCCGTGAATCGTCGCGCCAAACCCGCCCGCGGTTCAGCAGGCAGGTGGGTCAAGGCACGCATGAGGCCAGATATTATCCTTTAAATACAATAAGTTGCGGAAAAATCGCCGGATGCCCCCGCGATCGCTTGCAAAATCATCGGCGCCCCTTCAAGAGAGGGCGCTCCGGAGAGATGGCCGAGTGGCTTAAGGCGCACGCTTGGAAAGCGTGTGTGCGGGAAACCGTACCGTGGGTTCGAATCCCACTCTCTCCGCCACCCGCTCAAATCAATAGCGCCGGCTTATTTGCCTTCGGGGCCAGCAATCGTCGCCAAGCGAACGACGAGGGCTGCCTCGGCCTTGGAAGTCAGACAATAGCCTTCCGCCATCTCGACGATGTCGCCGCGGGCGACGCACGCGTCCCACCAGTCCCTCACAAAGCCCTCGGCGTACCCGCGCGTCTTGAAGCCGTAAGGTTTCGCTGGCGAGTCGAGAGCGATCATCAGCTCGAAGCAGGGCGAGTCGTAGGAGGTGCCGGTCTCGGGACGGCCCAAGAAAGCTTCGAAGGATCTGGCCGTACAGAGGCTCGAATAAAGCCAGAACGTCAGTCCATACATCAGGTGCGAGCGCTCGTCGTCGTGCAGGGCAAAGAAACCTTTCTCGTCCACGATCTGCCGGGCCAAGGTGCGCAACATTCGTTCGCCGTGCGGTGGACGGTCGCCGACGGCAGCCAAGGCTCGCACCACGGTTGGCGATAACGTTCCCCGCTCGACGGTCGCGATCGCAGCAGCCCGATCCTCCTCGGCAGTGTCGTACTCGGATTCCTCGACCAAGCCTCGAATGAAGGTCTCGAAGTCCGGCGCAATGACGACGATGCTGTAGTCATCCTCCTGGTCGACGTACACGACCTAGGGCTCGCCCCGCTTTCCGCAGGTCCGGTAGTCCGGCATGATCAGTTCGTGGCCCCCGGCCGGCGTGTCGGCGATTCCGACGCCAATCGGCGGGTAGCCCCATTCCTCGATCATGAACTTGGCGCCGAACTTCCCGGCGAGTGAATATGTGGACGTGCGGCCAATAACGAAGAGCCCCTCGATAGCCACGTGGTCCTGCGCCCAGCCTGTACGCTCCCTCATGCGGTGGCAGTTGCGGTTGACCATTCCGCCATTGTGGCGCCGTGCGAGGTCGACATAGGCCGCCGGCAGCCGATACCCACCGATCTCATGCTCAATGGAGGCGATCAGCTCGTCGGTCGGCGGAGGCTCGACATAGTTCTCCAGGGAATACGGACAGTCGTTCCAGAAACCTTCGAAATCGAAGCCGTCAAAGGGCCGTTTCGTCGTCATCCCCATGACCCCATCGTGCTACGGGAGGCCCATCCAACCCTGATCCGACAAACGCCGTAGCTTTCTCGATAGACCTCGGCTCCGACGCCACCGCATTCGCCGGGACGGAATGTCGATGCCAGCCATCTTCTGCTGATGATCCATCGCGGACGCCGCACTAGCGTTCAGCACCGACCTGACGGGAAGCCGGTGCGCGTCTGATGACACTCCAGCGGCATGTCCAACAAGCTGCCAAACCATCTGCTCGTCAACGAGCCGTCCCTGTCGATCCAGGGGATCGGTGGCAATTGCGGCAGGTAGGACGCATACGGCATGACTTTCGCAAGCGTCACTCTGCCCGGAAACCGTGTGAGGAACACCTCGTTCATTCCGCCGTCCAGTCCGCTGTAGATCGGGGCGGCCGGCAGATTGTCTTCAAGCAATCGCGCGTATTCGAGCTCGTCGGCGCGCCTCTTCTTCAGAGCCCGTCGCGCGATTTCCGGATTGACGACAAAGGGGGGACATTTTTCGGCAGGGCTGAACGCAAGAGGGCTCGCCGAATTCGGGGGTGGTTGCGCGTCGAAGACATACCGGCGGTCGCATACATCCACCTTCGGTTCGAGTCGCGTCGTCTCGAAATGATCGTTGCCGATCTTGAGCATTTTCCAGAAGGCCAGGTTGGGACTATTTCGATGCCGCGCCAGATTTGCCGGCGTCAGGCGGAACGGATAGGCTTGGACCTGGAACGACAGGCGGCCGCCCAGGAATGTGTCGCGCGCCAGCGAATAGATTTCCCTGATCTGTTCGTCGGTCATGGCATAGCAACCGCTCGACCAGCAGTCGCCGTGGATCATGAGGAAGCTGCCGTTGCGCTTGTGCGCCTTGTCGAACGTGTTGGGGAAGCCGAGGTTGATCGAAAGATAGAAGTTGGAGTTGGGGTTCATCAACTCAGGTGTAATCGTATAGAACCCTTCCGGAGCCTGTCGGTCGCCCTCGTACAATTTCGGCCCGAGATCGCCCGACCACCGACAGATCGGATAGGTCTTGAGGATCTGGAAACGGCCGCTCGCGTCCTGTTTCCAGACCTCGAGCTCGGCCTCCTCCTTGAAAAGACGCACGAGGATAGGTGAGTATTTCGGCATCTTCTTCTGCTCGAGCAGCGCGAGCAGCTCATCAGGTAGTTCCCTCGTCGCCTTCGCGGGCAACGGTTTGCTGCTTTCGCCAAGACACATGACTGGCGTCAAGGCAGCGGCAAAAGCCGCCGCTAGCACAAGGACACGTCGGACCATGGCGCGGATCACTGCTGTGCCTCCAGCCCTTCCGACCGCGCGGCGCTACGTCTCGAACCCGACGAACACCGTCGCTTCCTCGACGGACTTCCGTTCCGACACCACGGCATTCGCCGGAAAAGTTTCATCCGGCCAGCCCAGCGCGATGCTTTTCATGATGACCTGATCGTCGGTGATCCCTGCGTGCTCGCGCACCACAGGGGATTGCATGATGCCCTGGCTGTTGATCACGGCACCGAGCCCGCGGGACCACGCGGCATTGACCAGGGCGGTCGCCACGGCGCCGCAGTCGAAGGGCGTATCGTCGCTACCGTCGAGCACGCGGTCATAGGTGATGATCACGCAGACGGGCGCGTCGAACTGGCGAAAGCCGCGCAGGACCCAATCCTGACGCTTTTCCATGTTGTCGCGCTCGATTCCCATTGCGGAGAATAATTGCTTGGCGACGCCGACCTGCCTGTCGCGGTGCTTGCCTGCAAAGGCCTGGCCCGTGCGGAACTCGCGCGACTGCGGGATGCCGGCCAGCATCCGTTCGGTGTTGCCGGCGCGGATCCGATCCAGCGGTTCGCCGGTGATGACATAGAAATTCCAGGGCTGGGTGTTCATCGACGACGGCGCGCGCATCGCCAAACCAATGATTTCCGCAATCAGCTCCTTGGGGACCGGATCGGGCTTGTAGCCGCGGATGCTCCGGCGACCGAGGATGACGTCATCAAACTGCATTGGTGTGGAATTCCCCTGACGAGTTCTCGCTAGGACTTTCGCTGAGAAATCCTGACATTTCAATCCGGATTGGCTGACGCTCTCTCCGCCATCGCGCCTCACCCCACGACTCTCCACCTTCCGTCACCCGCCCGCTTCAGCGCGGGGTCGCTCACCCGCACGTGCTCGGCCAGGAAATCGATGAACGCGCGCACGCGCGTGGGCAGTGGCGCGGTGTGGCCGACATAGACGGCGTGGATGTCTTCGCGGTCACCGGGATTGTAGCCTTGTAGCACGGGGACGAGGCGGCCGGATTCGATGTCGGGGCCGATGTGGAAGAGGGCGAGGCGGGCAAGCCCGACGCCGCCCAGCGCAAGGCGGCGGGCGGCTTCGCCGTCGCTGGCGCGCGCGACCGGCGTGGGCACCGCCTCCTCGGTGTGATCCCCGCGCCTGAACGGCCAACCGCGGATGCTGCGCGGAAAGGTCCAGCCGATGCCACGGTGGTCGGCAAGGTCAGCCGGCGTTTTCGGCGTGCCGCAACGGGTGAGGTAGTCCGGCGCGCCGACCACGACCATGCGGCTGCTGCCGAGCTTTCGCGCGACGAGACGCGAGGCCCGCAGCGGGCCGACGCGGATGGCGACGTCGGCGCGCTCCTGCATCAGGTCGATCAGCGTGTCGGTCAGCACGAGATCGAGCGTGACGTCGGGATGCCGTTCCAGGAAGCGCGGGACCAACGGCACCACATGCAGCATGCCGAAGGGAATGTTGCAATTGACCGTGAGGCGGCCGCGCGGCGCCGCGCCTGAGGCGGCCTCGCGCTCGGCCTCCTCCATTTCGGCGAGGATGCGCAACGAGCGCTGGTAGAAGGCCCGGCCCTCCTCGGTCAGCGTCAGCTTGCGCGTGGTGCGGTTGACGAGTCGCGCGCCGAGCCGCGCCTCCAGCCGCGACATCAGTTTGCTGACGCCCGACGGCGTCAGGCGCAGCTTTCGCGCGGCCTGGGTGAAGCCGCCGAGATCGACCACGCGGACGAAAACCTCCATCTCGGCGGAGCGGTTGGTGTCGAAACGGGCCATGTTGAATTCACGTCACAAATGATTGGATTGCTGACATTCTAATGGTTTTGCGGCCATGCGGCTATCTGCGGGACTTCGTCTCATCCATCGGAGCCATGCATGCCTCCCGCCGTCCTCGCGCTCACCGCCGGTGCCTTCGGCATCGGCACCACCGAATTCATCATCATGGGCCTCTTGCTCCAGGTCGCCGCCGACATGCATGTTTCCGTGCCGGTCGCCGGCCTGCTGATATCGGGCTATGCGCTCGGTGTGTTCGTCGGCGCACCGGTGTTGACGCTGGCGACGCGGCGGATGCCACGGAAAACAGTGCTGCTCGCGCTGATGGCGATCTTCACGCTGGGCAATGCGGCTTGCGCGCTGGCCCCGAATTACGAACTGCTGATGGCTGCGCGCGTGTTGACCTCGCTCGCCCACGGCACGTTCTTCGGTGTCGGCTCGGTCGTGGCCACCAGCCTCGTCGCGGAGGACAAGCGCGCCTCCGCGATCGCCACCATGTTCATCGGCCTGACGGTCGCCACGCTCCTGGGCGTGCCCTTCGGCGCATGGTTCGGTCTGATGCTCGGCTGGCGCGCCGCGTTCTGGGCCGTGACGGTCATCGGCGTGATCGCGTTTGCGGTGGTCGCCGCGCTCGTGCCTGGCCATGTCGGCAATGGCGACAAGCCGATCTCGCTTGCCGAAGAAGTGGCAGTGCTCGGTCGTCCGCAGGTGCTGCTCGGCCTCGCCATGACCGTGTTCGGCTTCGCCGGCCTGTTCGTCGTCTTCACCTATATCCAGCCGATCCTGACGCGTTTCACCGGTTTCTCGGAGGCTGCCGTCTCGCCGATCCTGCTGGTGTTCGGCGTCGGGCTTGCGATCGGCAACGTTGCCGGCGGCAAGCTTGCGGACCGCGGCCTGGCACGGGCCTTGACCGGCACGCTTGCCGCGCTTGCGATCGTGCTGCTTGGGCTGGCAGCCGTGCTATCGATCAAGATCCTTTCCATCGCGCTGATCCTGCTGCTCGGCATCGCCGCCTTCGCAACCGTCGCCCCGCTCCAGCTTCGTGTGCTGGAGGCAGCCGGCCCCAGCGGCCGCACGCTCGCCTCCAGCCTCAACATCGCCGCGTTCAATCTCGGCAACGCGCTCGGCGCCTGGGCCGGCGGCGTCACTATCGACCGCGGGTTCGGGCTTCCCGCGCTGCCGCTGGTCGCGGCCGGCATCACAGCGATCGGCCTCGCGCTGGCGCTCTGGAGCCTTCGGCTCGATCGCGCGTCGGTCGCCGCCGCGGCGTGTCCGGCGGAATAGCGGAGGAAACCCGTCATGGAATACCGCAATCTCGGTGCCTCCGGACTCAGGGTACCCGTCCTCAGCTTCGGGACCGGCACGTTCGGCGGGCAGGGCCCCCTGTTCTCGGCCTGGGGCCGCAGCGATGCGGACGAGGCGCGCAGGCTGATCGACATCTGCCTCGATGCCGGCGTCAACCTGTTCGACAGCGCCGACGTCTATTCGAACGGCGCGTCCGAGGAGATTCTCGGCGCTGCGATCAGGGGCCGGCGTGACAAGGTGCTGATCTCCACCAAGACGAGCCTGCCGACGGGCGAGGGGCCGCACGATGCAGGCTCGTCGCGGCAGCGGCTCCTGACCTCGGTCGACGCGGCGCTCCGCCGGCTTGGCACTGACCACATCGACCTGCTCCAGCTCCATGCTTTCGACGCCTTCACCCCGATCGAGGAGGTGCTGTCGACGCTCGACATGCTCGTGCGCGCGGGCAAGCTGCGCTATGTCGGCGTCTCCAATTTCGCCGGCTGGCAGTTGATGAAGTCGCTCGCCATTGCGGACCGGCATGGCTGGCCGCGCTATGTCGCGCATCAGGTCTACTACTCGTTGCTCGGCCGCGACTACGAGTGGGAGCTGATGCCGCTCGCGCGCGACCAGGGGGTGGGCGCGCTGGTCTGGAGTCCGCTCGGCTGGGGCCGCCTTACCGGAAAGATCCGGCGCGGCCAGTCGCTGCCGCCGAACAGCCGCCTGCACGCGACCGCACAGTTCGGTCCGCCGGTGCGCGAGGAGACGCTCTACGCCGTCGTCGACGTGCTGGACGCGATCGCGATGGAGACCGGCCGCACCGTGCCACAGGTCGCGATCGCCTGGCTGCTGAGCCGCCCCACGATCGCCTCCGTCATCATCGGCGCCCGCGACGAAGCGCAGCTGCGCGACAATCTCGGCGCAGTAGGCTGGCCGCTGAGCGCGGATCAGATCAAGCGTCTCGACGAGGCCAGCACGGTGATGCCGCCCTATCCCTATTATCCCTATCGCATCCAGCAGAGTTTTGCCCGGCTGAATCCGCCGCCGGTGTAGTCCAGGAGACGCAGGCAATTCGTCGCATCGGTGTACCGTCGCAATGCGCCATGCAGAAACGCGGCTGTACACGCCTCATCGTCGTCCGTAACCTCCGCCGCACAATTTCAGGAGATGCGACGTGGCGAAGAAAACGGCAACCAAGAAGAAAAGTGCTTCCAGGAAAGCGGCAACGAAGACGAGCAAGAAGGCATCGAGCAAGAAGACCTCAGCGCGAAAGGGCGTCGCTGCGAAAACGATCAAGCCCGCCAAGAAGGTCGCCGCGCGCAAATCAGCCACCGCGCGCCGGCCCAGGGGACCGGCCTGGCAATGGTCCGCGGTCGATACCGCGGCCGCGATCCGCTCCGGCGCAATCTCCGCGGTCGAGGTCGTGGAAACGCATCTCGAGCGGATGCGCACCGTCAATCCGGGACTCAATGCGGTCGTCGTGGATCTCTCGGAAGAAGCGCTCGCGGCCGCGCACGCCGCCGACAAGCAGCGCGCCAAGGGCGGTGAGCTCGGCCTCCTGCACGGTGTGCCCATCACCATCAAGGAGAATGTCGACTATGAAGGCCGGCCCAACTTCAACGGCGTTCCCGCCAACAAGGATCTCATCGCGCCATCGGATGCACCTGTTGTCCGCAACCTCAGGAAGGCCGGCGCCATCGTCCTTGGTCTTACCAACACTCCGGAATTCTCCTTCCGCGGCTTCACCGATAATCCCCTGCATGGGCTGACGCTGAACCCCTGGGATCCTGATATCACCTGCGGTGGCTCCTCGGGCGGTGCGGGTTCGGCGGTCGCGGCAGGCATCGGCACCATCGCCCATGGCAACGACATCGGCGGCTCGCTGCGCTGGCCGGCGCATTGCAACGGCGTCGCCACCATCAAGCCGACGCAGGGCCGCATCCCCGCCTTCAACGGAAGCGCAACGGCGGAGCGGCCGATGCTGGCGCATCTGATGTCGGCGCAGGGGCCGCTCGCCCGTCATGTCGCCGACGTCCGCCTCGCGCTGGAGGCGATGAGCCAGCGCGATCCGCGCGATCCCTGGTGGGTGCCGGCACCGCTGATCGGACCCAAGCCGAAGGGGCCGATCAAGGTCGCGCTGGCGAAGATCCCCGAGGACATGGACGTCGATCCCTCCGTCGCCGCGGCGCTGCGCCAGGCCGCCGACCATCTTGACCGTTCCGGCTATCGCGTCAGCGAGGTCGAGGTGCCCGACATCAACGGTGTCTGGCAGACCTGGTGCGACATCATCACCAACGAGACCGTGGTGATGCAGGAGGCCGGCATGCTGAAGGTCACGTCCGAGGATTTCCACAAGGCCTGGGGCGGCATGAAGGCCAAGGCCAACGTGCTCGATCTCAAGGCCTGGATGCAGGCGACTGCCGCGCGCAGCGGCCACATCCGCGCCTGGCAATTGTTCTTCGAGGAGTATCCGGTCGTGCTGGCGCCGACCACGGTGAAGCCGACGCCGGGCCCGCGCGACGACACCGTCAGTTCCGAGCGCGTGCGCGAGATCTTCTGGGGCGAGATCCGCTTCATCTCCGCCATCAACGTGCTGGGCCTGCCCGGTGCGGTGGTGCCGGTGGCGCTGCATGACGGCAAGCCGATCGGCGTGCAGCTCATCGCCGGGCGTTACCGCGAGGATCTCGCGCTCGATGCCGCGGCCGCGATCGAGAAGCGGGCCGGCGTGCTGACGCGCCAGCTCTGGGAGAGGATGGGGTAGGGCGATAGTCTTATCCCTATCCCCTTGCGGAAGAGGGGGCTCGCGGATAGCGTCTCGGCAGCCGGAGCTCTGCGGCGCTGAAGAGCCAGATCGAGACAGTCGCTTGTGTCGGATTAACGGCGTTCACCGCTGATGGACGGGTATTCTATCCCAAGATCACGCGAGCCAGTTCCGCCGGATTTTCGACAGCCGAGAAGTGGCCTGTCTTCTTGAGCGTCACCATCCGCGAAGTGGGAATCAGCGACCTTGTGCGTTCGCGCTCATCGTGCCGAGACCAGTCGCTGTCGCCATAGACGAGCGTCGCGGGCGCCGAGATCTGCTGATAGTAGTCGCGTGCCTTGCTCCAGGAGCGCCAACCAGCCAGCACCTTCCGCGCCGCTCGCTTGTATCCGGGGCGGCGGGCGACTTCACCGAATTCGGCGAGCAGATCGGCCGGCAGTTTGCGCGGGTCGTGATATCCGCCGCCCATGATCTTGCCGAGGACGAGCTTGTTTTCGAGCCAAGCATTGATGGCGCCGAGCACCGGGATCTGCAAGCTTCCGATGATGAAATTCGCGAACCAGTTGCCGCGCCGAATGCCGTCGCCGTAACGGGTGTCGTAGTCGTAGGGATTGATCGCAACGACCCGCTTCACCCGCTGCGGAAGCGACGCCGCAACCGTAAGGGCCAGTGTTCCGCCAATCGATTCACCAACGAGCGTCACGTCCGAGAGGTTTAGCTCTTCGATGAAGCGTATCACGCCCCGTCTGAAGTAGGGTTCATCGAAGCTTGCGCTTGGGTCGATTGCCGAGTGTCCGTGACCGGGAAGGTCAATGGCGTACACTGTGTGCGATCTCGCGAGGATGGGAGCAAGAGCACGAAAGTATTCCAGCTGGGTCCGGATCGTATGCAAGAGGAGCAGAGGAGGCCCGCTGCCAGTCTTTAGAAAACGTACGCTTAACTTGCCCGATATCTCCAACAAACTGGGTTTGGCTTCGGCGATGCTGAGCATTGGACTGTCTCCGTGCTTCGGGGGGCGTTCAAGCGGCTGCGGCAGCGCGAACCTGTTCGGCCGCTGCATCCAGAACGGCCTGAGCCAGCTCAGGGTCATTGATTACGCGCGATAGCGTCACCGCGCCAACCATCGTCGCGAGAATGGCCATGGCCTTGCTGCGGGAGGCCTCGTCGCGAGTTCCGGCGAGAAAGCGGTCGAGCACGTCGAGATGCGCTTTGATTCCTGCTTCGAATTCCGCCTTCACCTCGGGGCCCTGTCGGGCGGCATCCGAGCCAAGCGCCACGATCGGGCAGCCGTCCATCCTCTCTCCGCGATGGTCGCCGCTGAGGTAGAACCCAATCACTGCGCCGAGTGGATCGTCGGGATGGGTCGCGGCCGCGTCTGACCATCGCCCGGATGCGCTTTCCAATGCGCGCCTGGACGCCTCCACCGCCAGATCCTCTTTTGATGCGAACTGCTTGTAGAAGGCGCCTTGGGTTAGCCCGGCCCCCTTCATTAGATCTTTGAGGCCGATGCCATCAAAGCCGCGCTCCCGGAAGAGGCGACTGGCCACATTGATCACGGTTTGGCGGTTCTCGGCCGCCTGGGTGCGACTCACTCGCATCGCGGATCTCCATTTGGATTTCGTCCAACCTCTATAGCCAATATAGAGTTCAACTGCAATCTATAAGTCCGCGCGGGTAGATCTTAAGCGCAGCGCGGCGAGAACCCGTCTTCTCGGGATCACGCTCCCGTGATCATCTTGATTTTTAGATTGCGATCGACCTCTAAATTCCATATAGAGGTAGATCGAAACCTAAAATCTCAAAGGAGACGGTCATGAAAAGGGGTGTTGCGATGCTCGCCGGTATTTTGATCCCGGTGGGGGTGGCTACCTTCGTTGCTCTTGCGATTCCCGGCCATGAAGCCTCCGCGGTCATCGACCCCAGGCAAGAGCCCCCTATGGTCCGCCTGGTGACGCCCACTCTTGTCAGCGGATCTGAACGTGGTTTCACGGGGACCGTCGGCGCGCGCGTGGAAAGCAATCTCGGTTTCCGCGTTGCCGGGAAGATCGTCGAACGACTCGTGAATGTCGGTGAGCAGGTCAAATCCGGCCAGCCGCTGATGCGGATCGACGAAACCGACCTACGCCTGGCGGTCACAGCGAAGCGCAACGCCGTCGCCGCTGCGCGTGCGGTTGTCGTTCAGACCGACGCCGACGAGCGGCGCTACGCCAATCTGGTGAACGACGGATGGACGTCAAAGCAACGCTACGAGCAGGCGAAGGCCGCATCGGACACCGCCAAGGCGCAGCTCGCGGCAGCCGAAGCCGAAGCAGGAGTCGCCGAGAACCAGGCGACCTATTCCGTGCTGGTGGCGGACGCTGACGGAACGGTCACCCAAACGCTTGGTGAGCCCGGCCAAGTCGTCGCCGCCGGCCAGGCGGTGGTTCGGCTGGCCCAGTCCGGTCCTCGCGAAGCTGTGGTGGCGCTTCCCGAAACGACCCGGCCGGCGATCGGATCGCTCGCCGAGGCGAGCCTGTATGGGAGCGATGGGCGCCGCTTTACCGCGCATCTGCGCCAGTTGTCGGATTCCGCCGATCCCCAGACCCGCACCTATGAGGCCCGATACGTGCTCGATGGTGACGCCGCGGCGGCGCCGCTTGGCGCGACGGTCACCATTCGGCTTGCAAGCCAGGATCATCGGCCGGAAGTCCAGGTGCCGCTGGGAGCCGTGCTCGATGACGGCAGAACGACCGGCGTTTGGGTCTTCGACAGCGCGAACTCAACCGTGCGCTTGCAGCCCGTCAAGCTTCTGCGCGTGACCAGCGAAACGGCTGTTATCTCCGGATCGAAGTCCGGTGACCAGATTGTCTCCCTGGGCGCTCATCTTCTGCACGAGGGCGCTCGCGTCAGGACCGCGTCGGAAACCAGGAGTAACTGATGAGCTTCAACCTCTCCGCCCTCGCCGTTCGCGAACGGGCCGTCACCCTGTTCTTCATCCTCCTGCTGGCAGCTGCGGGCGCCTACGCCTTCTTCATGCTTGGGCGGGCCGAGGATCCGTCCTTCACCATCAAGACCCTGACGGTGACGACGGTTTGGCCGGGCGCGACCGCGCGCGAGATGCAGGACCAGGTCGCCGAACCGCTGGAGAAGCGGCTTCAGGAGCTGACCTGGTACGACCGGGTGGAGACGACGACGCGGCCCGGTTATGCCTACATGACCGTGACGCTGAAGGACAGCACGCCGCCGTCGAGCGTGCAGGAGGAGTTCTATCAGGCCCGCAAGAAGCTCGGAGACGAAGCGCGCAAGCTGCCCTCTGGCGTGCTCGGCCCCTTCGTCAACGACGAATATTCAGACGTGAGCTTCGCGCTTTATGCGCTCAAGGCCAAGGGCATGCCGATGCGCGAACTCGCAAGGCAAGCCGAGACCATCCGTCAGGACCTCTTGCACGTGCCCGGCGTCAAGAAGATCAACATCCTCGGTGAGCGTCCCGAACAGATCTTCGTCGAATTTTCCTATGCCAAGCTGGCAACGCTCGGCGTATCGGCAACGGATATCGTTGCCGCCTTGCAGCGGCAGAATACCGTCACGCCGGCAGGCTCGATCGACACCAAGGGACCGCAGGTCTTCATCCGGGTCGACGGCGCCTATGACAGCGTCGAGGCGATCGCCGACACGCCGATCGTCGCTGCCGGGCGGACGCTGAAGCTGTCCGACATTGCCGAGGTCCGCCGCGGCTACGAGGATCCACCCACCTACATCATCAGGCACCAGGGCGAGCCCACCATCATGCTCGCAGCGGTGATGCAGGAGGGCTGGAATGGTCTGGCGCTCGGCAAGGCGCTGGAGGAGAGGTCCGCAGCGATCGCTGGGACGCTGCCGCTCGGAATGAGCCTGGCCAAGGTCAGCGACCAGGCCGTCAACATCACCTCGGCGGTCGACGAATTCATGATGAAGTTCGCGATGGCGCTCGGCGTGGTGTTGCTGGTGAGCCTTCTCAGCCTCGGCTGGCGCGTCGGCATCGTCGTGGCGGCTGCCGTGCCTTTGACGCTCGCCGTCGTGTTCCTGATCATGCTGGAGACCGGCCGGTTCTTCGACCGCATCACGCTCGGTGCTTTGATCCTGGCGCTCGGTCTCCTCGTCGACGACGCCATCATCGCCATCGAGGTGATGGTGGTGAAGATGGAAGAGGGCATGGACCGCATCAGCGCGGCAGCCTACGCGTGGAGCCACACCGCGGCGCCGATGCTGTCCGGAACGCTCGTGACGATCGCAGGCTTCCTGCCGGTGGGCTTCGCCCGCTCGACCGCCGGCGAATATGCCGGCAACATCTTCTGGGTCGTGGGCTTCGCCCTCATCGTCTCCTGGATCGTCGCGGTGATCTTCACGCCCTATCTTGGCGTCAAGATGCTGCCCGCGATCAAGCCGGTCGAAGGCGGTCACCACGCGATTTACGGCACGCCCAACTATCAGCGCCTGCGTAGCCTCATCACCCTCGCCGTGCGCCACAAATTCCTGACCTCCAGCATCGTCGCCGTCGCCTTCGCGCTTTCCGTCGTCGGCATGGGCGGAGTCAAGCAGCAGTTCTTCCCGACATCCGACCGCCCGGAAGTGCTGGTGGAGGTCCGTCTGCCGGAAGGCACCAGCATCGAGACGACCACGGCCACCGTCGAGAAGCTCGAGGGTTGGCTGCACGATCAACCCGAGGCCAAAATCATTACCAGCTATGTCGGTCAGGGTGCGCCGCGCTTCTTCTTCGCGATGGCGCCGGAGCTGCCCGATCCGGCCTTCGCAAAGATCGTCGTCCTGACGCCTGACGCAGAGGCGCGGGAGGCTTTGAAGCACCGGCTCCGGCAGACCGTGTCACAGGGCCTGGCACCCGAGGCCAATGTGCGCGTCACCCAACTCGTGTTCGGACCTTATACGCCCTTCCCGGTGGAGTTCCGGATCATGGGGCCGGATCCCGCTCAATTGTATGCCATCTCTCAGAAGGCTCTCGAAGTCATGCGTGACGTTCATGACGCGCGGCAGGCAAATCGGGATTGGGGCGATCGCACGCCAGTGCTCCGCTTCATCCCAGATCAGGATCGGCTGAACCTGATCGGCCTTTCGCCGGCCGAGGTGGGCCGCCAGCTCCAATTCCTGCTCACTGGCATTGCCGTGACCCAGGTTCGCGAGGACATCCGCAATGTCCCCATCGTGGCGCGCAGCGCCGGCGGCGAGCGGCTGGATCCATCGCGTCTGGCGGATTTCTCATTGATGAGCAGGGACGGCCGCTCGATTCCGCTCGACCAGGTCGGTCATTCGGAAATCCGACTCGAAGAGCCGATCATGAAGCGCCGCGATCGCACGCCGGTCGTCACCATTCGCTCTGATATCAATGAGGCGAACCAACCTCCGGAGGTCTCCAAGGAGATCAAGACGGCCCTGCAGCCGCTGATCGCCTCCCTTCCGGCCGGCTATCGTATCGAGCTCGGCGGATCGATCGAGGAAGCTACCAAGGCAAACGACGCGCTGGCGACGATCTTCCCCGCCATGATTGCCGCGATGCTGATCGTCGTCATGCTACAGGTGAGGTCCTTCTCGACGATGGCGATGGTCGTGCTAACCGGACCGCTCGGCCTCGTCGGCGTCGTGCCGGCACTGCTCCTCTTCAACCAGCCGTTCGGGTTCAACGCGATCCTGGGCCTGATCGGACTGGCGGGCATTCTAATGCGCAACACTCTGATTCTGACCGAACAGATCAAGGAGAACCTCGCCGCCGGACTTGACGACTATCACGCTGTCATCGAAGCCACAGTCCAACGCACCAGGCCCGTGATCCTCACGGCGCTTGCTGCGGTGCTTGCCTTCATCCCGCTCACGCACTCCGTCTTTTGGGGATCGATGGCCTACACGTTGATCGGCGGCACCGCGGTCGGAACGGTGCTGATCCTGCTGTTCCTCCCAGCGCTCTATGCAGCGTGGTTCCGGATCAAGCCGACCGCAGATGATATGCATGAGGCTTCACGCGAGAAGCCGGAATTGCAAGCGGCAATGGCTGCCGAGTAAGGCTCCGTTGATCCCATGGAGGATCGTCCGGTCCGAACGGGAAAAGGACAAGGCCCGCGCCCACATCCGGGAAGTGGCGGAAGTACGCTTTCGCTGGGGATCACCACAGGGCGTCGGTAGCCGACATCGCCGCCGCTAATTGATTAATCCAATTTAACTCGAACTTTAGCCAATTTGCCAACGGCGGTTAGGGTTACTTCCTCGATCTCTATACGAATTATTGTCCGCTTTACCACCCGCCTCTAACACGAGGACGGCGGACAACGCACATGCCTCATTCTAGGCCAATAAGTGCGGCCCGCCCCACGCGGAGGTGGCACGATGCGCAACGAGACGATCGCTATTCACGCCGGCTACGAGCCCGAAGCGACCACGCACGCGGTTGCCGTGCCGATCTACCAGACCGCGGCCTACGCCTTCGACAGCGCCGATCACGGTGCCGCCCTGTTCAATCTCGAGACCGACGGCTTTCGCTACAGCCGTATCGCCAATCCGACCAGTGCGGTGCTGGAGAAGCGCATCGCCCAGCTCGAAGGCGGCGTCGGCGCGCTTGCGGTCGCGACCGGACAGGCCGCGCTGCATTTCGCCTTCGTCAACGTCGCCGATCACGGCGGCAACATCGTTTCCGTGCCGCAGCTTTACGGCACCACGCACACGCTGCTCTCGCACATCCTGCCGCGGCAGGGCATCACCGGCCGCTTCGCCGAGAGCGACCATCCCGAGGCGATCGCGAGGCTGATCGACGAGAACACCCGCGCCGTTTTCGCCGAGACCATCGGTAATCCCGCCGGCAATGTCTGCGACATCGAGGCGTTGGCTAGAATCGCGCATGCGCATGGCGTGCCGCTGATCGTCGACAACACCGTGGCCACGCCGATCCTGCTCAAGCCGTTCGACTATGGCGCGGACATCGCGGTGCATTCGCTCACCAAGTTCCTGGGCGGTCACGGCACCACGCTCGGCGGCGCCATCGTCGATTCCGGAAATTTCCCCTGGGCCAAGCACGCCGAGCGCTTCCCGGCCTACAACAAGCCGGATGCCTCCTATCACGGTCTGGTCTATGCCGAGCGGTTCGGCCGCACCGCCTTCATCGAGCGGGCGCGCAGCGTTTATCAGCGCACCATGGGCTCGGTGCTGTCACCGTTCAACGCCTTCCTGCTGCTCCAGGGCATCGAGACCGTCGCGCTGCGCATGGAGCGCCATGTCGAGAATGCGCGCAAGGTCGCCGAATTCCTCCGCGGCGATCCGCGCGTCGCCTGGGTCAATTACACCGGCTTTCCGGACAGTCCCTATTATCCGCTGGTGCAGAAGTACCTGAATGGTAACGCCTCCTCACTCTTCACCTTCGGCATCAAGGGGGGCATGGAGGCCGGCAAGACCTTCTATGATGCGCTGAAGCTGATCACGCGGCTTGTCAATATCGGCGATGCCAAGTCGCTGGCCTGCCATCCGGCCTCGACCACCCATCGGCAGATGTCGGCGGAGCAGCAGCGCGTCGCCGGCGTGCTGCCGGAGACCATCCGTCTGTCGATCGGCATCGAGCATGCCTCAGACATCATTGAGGACATCGACCAGGCGCTGGAAAAGGCCTGCCCGTCGGCGCGGCTCGAGGCCGCGGAGTAGGCGGCGTCGCCCATGACGATCCTGATCGACAGGGATCAAGTCGTATCGAGCCCGGCCCTGGTGCCGGGCGAGGGCGATCTCGTGCGCGATCATGCCGGCGCCGACCTCACGATCGGGCTGATCAACAACATGCCGGACCCGGCGCTGAAGGCGACCGAGCGGCAGTTCATGAAGCTGCTCCAGGCCGCCGCGGGCCCGCACCGCATCCGCTTCCACTGCTTCTCGCTTCCCAGCGTGAAGCGGTCGCCCGAAGCGAAGTGGCATGTCGAGAGCGAGTATTCCGACCTTTCCGATCTCGAGCGCGGCAAGTTCGACGGACTGATCGTGACCGGCGCAGAACCGATCGCGCCCGAGCTCGACCAGGAGCCATACTGGCAGGACCTCACGAACCTCATCGACTGGGCCAAGACCAACACGCGCTCGACGATCTGGTCGTGCCTTGCCGCGCATGCTGCGGTGCTGCACCTCGACGGCATTGAACGGCGGCGGCTGCCGGCCAAATGTCACGGCATTTTCGATTGCGACGTCGTGACGCGCGATGGGTTGACCCGTGCTGCGCCTGCGCCGCTCAAGGTCTCGCATTCACGTCTGAACGAGATCGCCGAGAGCGACCTCGTGCAGGCCGGCTATCAGGTGCTGACACGCTCGGCCCAAGCCGGCGTCGACGTCTTCGTCCGCCAATATGCCAGCCGCTTCGTGTTCTTCCAGGGCCACCCGGAATATGACGCGCTGTCGCTCCAGCGCGAATATCTGCGCGACATCGGCCGCTATCTCGCGCGGGAGCGCGAGATCTACCCGTGCCTGCCGGTGAGCTATTTTGACGCAGCGACGGAAGAGAAACTGGCTCGCTTCGAGAGGAAGGCGGCGCATCAGCGCCATCCGGCACTCGCCAACGAGCTGCCCGGGCTGAGCTTGCGCGCCGATATCGGCGCTGGCAACGCGGCGGCAATGCTATTCCGAAACTGGTTGCGCTATCTCGGCGCGGACGCCGACGCATCGGTAGCGGCGCGCTAGTCCAAGCGGCATTGGCCTCACGTTAGGATTACCCAGGCGTTAGGCTTGCCTCAACCTGCGCACGAATGTTTCAGTAGAGGAATAGGGTATCACGGGAAGCGCAGCGTGTGGTCGGCACTCCAGGGACGCGTGAACAATCGGCTGGCCCGGCATTTCCATGCCGCGCCGCACCGATTGCCCGCGCATGCGCCGATGGTGAGCTTCACCTTCGACGATGCACCCGATAGCGCTGCAGGCGAGGGTGCCGAGCTTCTGGAGCAGCATGGCGGTCGGGGGACATTCTATCTCGCCGGCAGCTTGATCGATCAGCCGTCGGACCATTGGCACGGTCTGTCGAACGATGCGATCGTGCGGCTTCACAGGACCGGTCACGAGATTGCCTGCCACACCTTCTCGCACCGGAGTTCGGCCACTCTCGATGAGACCGCGATGGCTCGCGAGATCGAGCGGAACCGCAGTCATTTCCGCGGTATCGATTCCTCGATCACGCTGGAGAACTTCGCCTACCCCTATGGGCTCGCCTCGGTCTGGCGCAAGCCGCAACTCGCGAAAGCCTTCCGATCCGCGCGCGGCATTCTTCCCGGCGTCAACAGCGACGTCATCGATCTCCAGTTCCTGCGCGCCTCGCCGCTTGTGGATTGCGAGATCGATCCGGCAGGCATCGATCGCTATTTCGACGAGGCGGTCGCAAGCGGCGGCTGGCTGATCTTCTACGGCCACGACGTCGCCGATGCGCCAAGCCCCTATGGCTGCACGCCGCGCCTGATGCGTCATGCGCTGGAGGCCGCTGGTAAGCGCAACATGCCGATCGTGACCGTTGCAGAGGCGCTGCGACGGATCGGGGCGTAGCTGCTTCTTCCCTTCTCCCCTTGCGGGAGAAGGTGGCGCGAAGCGCCGGATGAGGGGTAGGTCTCCGCAAAATCGAATTCGCGGATAGAACCCCTCACCCGTCTCGCCGCTCACGCGGCGAGCCACCCTCCTCCACAAGGGGAGAGGGGAACAGCCGTGCCTCGCCTCCAAACAGTCTTGCCACGCCCACGCCGGCATGCGACTGGCGTTGTGACGAATCTCACGGCCTGATCTGTTCCGCCCATGTCCGCTCCCTCCACCGCTCCGCTCTCTGCGCCGGCCAACGGTCGCGACGCGCTGTCGGTGCTGCATTCGGTGTTCGGCCTGCCGGGTTTTCGTGGAGCGCAGGGCGAGATCATCCGGCATGTCACCGAGGGCGGCAATTGCCTCGTGCTGATGCCGACCGGCGGTGGCAAGTCGCTGTGCTATCAGCTTCCGTCCCTGCTGCGCGAAGGCTGCGGCATCGTGGTGTCGCCGTTGATCGCCTTGATGCGCGACCAGGTCGCCGGGCTGATCGAGGCCGGAGTCAATGCCGCCGCGCTGAACTCGTCGTTGACGCAGCAGGAGGCATCCGACATCGAGCGACGCCTTCTCGCGGGCGATCTCGACCTGCTCTATGTCGCGCCGGAACGGCTGGTCACGCCGCGCTGCCTGTCGCTGCTGGCGCAGGCGAAGGTGGCGCTGTTTGCGATCGACGAGGCGCATTGCGTCTCGCAATGGGGGCATGACTTCCGACCCGAGTATGTCGGCCTCTCCATCATCGCCGAGCGTTTTCCCGACGTGCCGCGCATCGCGCTGACCGCGACGGCCGACGAGCTGACGCGCAAGGAGATCATCGATCGGCTTCAGCTCACGGGTGCGCCGCAATTCGTCTCGAGCTTCGACCGGCCCAACATCCGCTACGAGATCGTCGACAAGCTCAACGCGGTGTCGCAATTGAAGGAACTGATCCGCGAGCGCCACATGGGCGACGCGGGCGTGGTCTATTGCCTGTCGCGCAACCGGGTCGAGGAGGTCGCTGCCGCGCTTCAAGACGCCGGCATTGCGGCGTTGCCCTACCACGCCGGTCTCGACGGCGGCGTGCGCTCGCGCAACCAGGACCGCTTTCTCAACGAGGACGGCATCGTCATCGTCGCGACCGTGGCGTTCGGCATGGGCATCGACAAGCCCGATGTGCGTTTCGTCGCCCATCTCGATCTGCCCAAGAGCATCGAGGCTTATTATCAGGAGACGGGGCGCGCCGGCCGCGACGGCAAGCCGTCGACGGCCTGGATGGCCTATGGCCTCTCGGACATCGTGCAGCAGCGCCGCATGATCGACGAGTCCAACGCCTCCGACGACTTCAAGCGGGTTTCGATCGGCAAGCTCGATGCGCTGGTCGGCCTTGCCGAGACGCCGCATTGCCGGCGCCGGCGTCTGCTCGCCTATTTCGGCGAGATCGCGATGGGCGAGAGCTGCGGCAATTGCGACAATTGCCTGACGCCGCCCAAGATGCGCGATGGCAAGGTGCTGGCGCAGAAGCTGCTGTCCTGCGTCTACCGCACCGGCCAGCGCTTTGGCGCAATGCATCTGATCGACGTGCTGGTGGGGCGCCTGACCGAGAAGGTGACGCAGTTCGGCCACGACAAGCTGTCGGTGTTCGGCATTGGCCGCGAGCTCAACGAGAAGCAATGGCGCACCGTGCTCCGGCAATTGGTGGCGATGGGCCATTTGCGAAGTGACAGCGAAGCCTACGGCGCGCTCAAGCTGACGGAGTCTTCGCGCGGGGTGCTGCGCGGCGAGACCGAGGTCTGGCTCCGCGAGGAGGCGCCGGGCATCCGGCTGCGTTCGAGCCGCGCCAAATCCCGTCGCGGCGACCTCGCGCCCACGGCCAGCGCGCCGCAGGGCGATGTCGATCCCGAACTGCGCGCGCGCCTGCGCTCATGGCGTTCCGACGTGGCGCGCGAACGTGGAGTGCCGGCCTACGTGGTGCTGCACGACGCAACGATCGACGGCATCGTCCGGGCCTGGCCGACGACGCTGGACGAACTCCGCAACGTGCCGGGGATTGGCGACAAGAAGCTCGAGCACTACGGCGACGAGCTGCTGCAGATCATCAGGACGCGGTAGGGCGCGCCAAGCTTGTTGGAGCGCTCAACTCCCTCCACACGTCATCCCGGACAAGCGCGCCTCGAGCGCGCGCAGATCCGGGATCCATAACCACAGGCCGATGTGGTTGGGGCAAGCTGTCAACCACGAATCTTCGCCAAACGCGATCTTGTGGCTATGGGTCCCGGATCTGCGCTGACGCTTGTCCGGGACGACAGCTGTGTATGAGGCGAGAGCTGAGCCTCTCACCCGTTCCTGAACGCATACGCATATCCGTTCAGCGCGGGGGCGCCACCGAGATGGGCGTAGAGGATCTTCGCACCCTTCTCGAAATAGCCCTTCTTCGCGAGGTCGATCAGGCCCTGCATCGACTTGCCCTCGTAGACGGGGTCGGTGATCATGCCTTCGAGACGCGCGGTCAGGCGGATCGCCTCCTTGGTCTCTTCCGACGGCACGCCATAGGCGGGATAGGCGTAGTCCTCGATCAGCACGACGTCGTCGGCGACGAGGTCCTTGCCGAGCTCGACGAGCTCAGCGGTGTTCTGCGCGATCTCGAGCACCTGCGCCTTGGTCTGATCAGGCGTGAAAGAGGCGTCGATGCCGATCACCTTGCGGGCGCGGCCATCGGCGGCGAAGCCGACCAGCATACCGGCATGGGTGGAGCCGGTGACGGTGCAGACGATGATGTAGTCGAACTTGAAGCCGAGCTCGGCTTCCTGCTTGCGCACCTCCTCCGCGAAGCCGACATAGCCGAGGCCGCCAAACTTGTGCACAGAGGCGCCGGCGGGAATCGCGTAGGGCTTGCCGCCCGCCGCCTTCACCTCCTCGATCGCCTGTTCCCAGCTCTTGCGGATGCCGATATCGAAGCCTTCGTCGACCAGGCGGACGTCGGCACCCATGATGCGCGAGAGCATGATGTTGCCGACGCGGTCATAGACCGCGTCCTCGTGCGGCACCCAGGCTTCCTGCACGAGGCGGCACTTCATGCCGATCTTCGCGGCGACCGCGGCGATCATGCGGGTGTGGTTCGACTGCACGCCGCCGATCGAGACCAGCGTATCGGCGTTGGAGGCGATCGCATCGGGAATGATGTATTCGAGCTTGCGCAGCTTGTTGCCGCCATAGGCGAGGCCGGAATTGCAGTCCTCGCGCTTGGCATAGATCTCGACATTGCCGCCGAGGTGTTTTGACAGTCGCTCCAGCTTCTCGATCGGCGTCGGGCCGAAGGTCAGCGGATAGCGTGCAAATTGGTCGAGCTTCATAGGTCATCCCGTGGGTGCGTGGGTCTGGGATGTCGCTAGCATTTGCGCGGAAAAATGTGCTCTCGAATATGGCGCCAAAATTGCGCTATATCTTGCGACAATGTCGTAGCGAGTTATTATTTCTTTCGCTTTGTGCAGCTAATACGGAAGAAACTTTCATGTCCGGGCGACTCGATCGAATTGATCTCAAGATGTTGAGATTGCTGCAAAATAACGGCCGGCTCAGCAATGCCGAGCTGGCCGAGACCGTCGCCATCAGCCCCGCCACCTGCCATCGCCGCACCCAGCGACTGTTCGAGGACGGCTTCATCGCCACCGTGCGCGCCATGGTCGCGCCGAAGAAGGTGGCGAAGGGCACGCTGGTGATGGTCGGCGTCGTGCTCGACCGCTCGACGCCCGAGAGCTTTGCCACCTTCGAAAAGGCCATCGCGAAGCTGAAGTTCGTGCTCGATTGCCACCTGGTCGCCGGCGACTTCGACTACTTCCTCAAGATCCGCGTCGGCGACATGGAGGATTTCAACCGCATCCATGGCGAGCAGCTCATCGCGCTGCCCGGCGTGCGCCAGACCCGAACCTTCTTCGTGATGAAGGAAGTCGTCGACAACGCGCCTCTGGAGTTTTGAGCGAAAGCGTTTTCCAGCGAAGTGGAAGCCGGTCCGCGTCATAATCGCGTCAAATCAGAATCCAGCGCACTTGATGCGCGATCCGCATCATGAGAGGTTCGACCGATGCAGACATTCCCCTTCCGCCAGTTCAATCCGGCCGGGCCGAGCTATCGGCGCGGCTGGGTCGACGAGGCCGTGGCTGCGATCGAGGCCGACCAGTGCCGCACCGCCGACACGCATCTGATCCGGCTGATCGTGCCGGCGCTCTCCGGCATCGACATCTATCTCAAGGACGAGTCTACGCATCCGACCGGCAGCCTGAAGCATCGCCTCGCGCGTTCGCTGTTCCTCTATGCGCTCTGCAACGGCCACATTGGCGAAGGCACGCCGGTCGTCGAGGCATCGTCGGGATCGACGGCGGTGTCGGAAGCCTATTTCGCGCAGATGATCGGCGTGCCCTTCTATGCCGTGATGCCGCGGACGACCTCGGCGGAGAAGATCGCCGCGATCGAGCATTATGGCGGCAACTGCCATTTGATCGACGACGGTCGCGCGCTCTATGCGGACGCCGCGGCGCTCGCCGCCCGTCTGAACGGCCACTACATGGATCAGTTCACCTTCGCCGAGCGTGCCACCGACTGGCGCGGCAACAACAACATCGCCGAGTCCATCTTCACGCAATTGCAGGGCGAGCCGCGCCCGCTGCCGGACTGGATCGTGATGGGTGCCGGCACCGGCGGCACCTCGGCCACCATCGGGCGCTATCTGCGCTATCGGCAATATCCGACGCGGCTATGCGTCGCCGATGTCGAACATTCCGCCTTCTTCGACTGCTTCCGCTCGCAGGACCGCTCCCATGTCTGCGACCGCCCGTCGCTGATCGAGGGTGTGGGCCGGCCGCGCTGCGAGCCGTCCTTCGTGCCGGGTGTGGTCGATCGCATGATGAAGATCCCGGATGCTGCGACGATCGCGGCGATGAACGTGCTGTCGCGCCGGCTGCGCCGCGCGGTCGGCGGCTCCACCGGCACCAACTTCCTGGCGCTGTGCCGGCTCGCCTCGGAGATGCGTCAGGCGAACGCGACAGGGTCGCTGGTGACGCTGATCTGCGATTCCGGCGAGCGCTACCGGCAGACCTGTTACGAGCCCGCATGGTTGAAGGAGCGCGGCCTCGATCCGGCGCCTTACGAGGCGGCCTTGTCGTCGTTCCTCGCGACAGGCGAGCCGCTGAGGCTCGATGTCGACGACGTCTTCAATCCGCAGGGCGCACGAAGCCCCGCCGCGTCATAGCAGCGCCTTCCTGCCGTTTTTCAAATTGGCACGACCGTCACGCCAACTTCACTTGCCCTGCGCACGCATGCAGGTGACGGTTGCGGTCTCAACGAGGAGATCCTGCCGTGCGCCTTCCCATTCTCGATCCCAAGGATCTGACTGACGAACAGAAGCCGCTCTATGACGACATGCGAGCCGGCATCACCGACCATTTCAAGGGTTTTGTGAACATGCGCGACGACGGCGCGCTGCTCGGGCCCTGGAACCCCTGGATCCGCGAGCCGCGCTTCGGCAAGCCGGTGTGGGAGCTGGTCAAGGCGGTCGCGTCGAACCCGCTGCTGCCCGCGCCGGTGCGCGAGGTCGCGATCCTCGTCACCGGCTCGCATTTCCGGTCCGGTTACGAACTCTATGCCCACGTTCTGGTCGCCGAGCAGCGCGGTCTGTCCGACGAGAAGCTGGCGACCATCGTCGCCGGACAGCGGCCTGTGGACCTCACCAGGCAGGAGGCGGTCGCCTATGACATGGCCTCGGCACTTGTCTGCGGTGGCGTGCTGCCGGAGCTGACCTATCGCGCGGCCGTGAAGGAGTTCGGCGAGCACGGCGCGGCCGAACTGTCCTATCTGGTCGGCGTCTACTGCATGGTCTCGGTCACGCTCAATACGTTCGACGTGCCGGTGCCGGAGTAGCAACGGCTTTGTTTCTTATGAGCATGATCTTCTCGGAAGACCGCTGCAGTGTTCCGGGATCGCGCCTAGTTGCGCACGGCGTAGAGCGGCGTTCGCAATGTCACCTGATAGGACGGCTTCGGCGTCCACGCGATCAGCGCGGTGATGCCGAACAGGCGGTTGTCGTTGTCGTCCATGCGGTCGAGGTCGAGCCGCAGGATCGGCTGGGTGAAGGACTCCGCGAGCGTCCGTCCCGCGAACTGTGCGCCACCGAAGGACTGCATGCCGAGGCGGCCGGTGAACTTCCAGTTGCTCGGCCATTGATAATAGCCGCCGGCATAGAGGACCGTGTTCGGCCGGATGCTGGCGAACGCACTGGCAATGGTGGCGGTGGTGTATTGCATGCCGGCCAACCAGCCCCGCGTCTCGTCCTCGTCGAGCGCGTAGTCGAATTCCAGGATGTTGTTGAAGGAATTCACCATGCCCTGCTCGTTCGGCACCGACTGCGTCAGCGTGGATTGCAGCGTGATCGTCGGGATCTTGCCGCCGTTCTGCTGGTAAAGGTCGGCCTGCACGCCGATGTTCCAACTGGTGATGTCGAAGGACGACCAGCCGCCGCCGATATCCGTCGTCGATCCGGACACGCCGCCATAGAGCGAGACGCGGTCGGTGACGTCGACGGTCAGCGGCAGGTCAACGGCAATCGACTTCGCCGCCGGCAAGCCGTGCGGCAGCGTTGTGCCTCGTCGCGCCGCCAGGGCCTGGAACGCGGCCGACAGCGAGGTTGTGCCGAAGCCGAGCCCGAGCGTGCCTGCGGGGATCGTCGCGTAGCTGGTGCGGAGGTCGAGGTAGATGTTCGGGACAGTCGGCTGTGCCGGTGCGTCCTCCTCCGCCTCGGTGGCGAAGACAGCGCTTGCTGAAACCGCCAGGCAGGCCAGTCCCACCGCGACAGCGCGCAAAGCCGGACGATGCGATGGGCTGCGGTTTGACACGTGACAATCCGGCGCGTGGGGCTCTGGTGGCGGAATCTCGTGCTAGATGGAACGTGATCGTTCCCGTGGTCAAGCGCTATCCGCAACGATGGACTGTATCGACGCGCGCGGCTACCCTGTCGTGACTGCACCGACACTCTCGCCGGCCGGAGTGCAGGCCGGACAACGGAGGACGACAGCCATGAACACGTCACGCCGCATCCTGCTCGCCGGAATGGCGGGGCTCGCCCTCGCTCCGACCGCCGTGGCGGCCGCACCGGCGCCAGTGGTCGATGATGTGACGGTTGCCGAAGAACGCTTTGCGCGCATGATCGCTGCCGCGCATGCGCCCGACGTCAATTGCGCACAGCAGGCGGAGCGCTATGCGGACGCGCATTGGCCTGAATATCTCGTGGCAGCCAGAGCCGTTCTCGACGCACGCGTGTGATTCTCACGCTTACTCACTTTTCCACCGCCCTCCGCACCTGTTCGCCGATCTGCGACAGCACGAGCTGGGCCTGCGGCAGGATCGCGCCCATGGCGTGGAAATTGTGGACCATGCCGTCGTGGCAGACATGCTCGACGGCGACGCCCGCGGCGAGCAGCTTGCGAGCATAGGCATTGCCTTCGTCGCGCATCGGGTCGTACTCGGCGGTATGGATGATCGCGGTCGGCAGGCCCGTCAGCCGTGTCGCACGCAGCGGAGAGACGCGGGGGTCGGCGGCGTCGATGCCCTCGGGCAGATAATCGGAAAGGTCGGCTTCGATGGTGACACGGTCGATCAGGTGGCCCTCGGCAAAGGCCTCGCGCGAGGGCGAGGTCTCCTCGAAATCCAGCACCGGGCAGATCAGACATTGCGCGGCAATGGAGAGGCCGGCGGTCTGCGCTGCCTCCTGGCACACGATCGCAGCGAGCGTGGCGCCGGCGGAATCGCCACCGATCACCAGACGGTCCGCGTCGATACCGAGCGATGCCGCCTCGCGCGCCACCCATTCGGTGGCCGCGATCGCGTCATCGACGGCGGCGGGGAATCTGTGCTCGGGCGCGAGCCGGTAGTCGACCGACACGAGGCGGCAGCCGGTGGCATGCGCCAGCGCGGCCGCGATGCGGTCGTGCGTGGCAATGCTGCCGGCGACGAGCCCGCCGCCGTGAAAGAACACGAAGCCCGATGCGAGCTCCCCGGCGCTTGCCGGCGTGTAGAGGCGATAGGGCAATTCGCCGGCGCGGCCGGTCAGCACGCCGTCGGACGTCGCCACATCCGGCGCCTCGGCACGCGCGAACTGCATCAACTTTGCCAGCGATTGCCGCCGCGCTTCCACGCTGGGCCGGCTCCGCGCCTGCGGCGCAGCCGCAGCCATCATGGTCAACAGACGCTTGGCGAGCGGATCGAGCGGCATGGATCTCTCCTTTCTCCCACGAGGGGAGGGTAGCTCACCAAGTCCCCGCAGGGAATCTTTTAGAAATTGGGGGCAATAGTGCCGGATATTTCTAAGGGGAGGCCGGTCATGGCCGAGATCAAGAAGCCCATCGACTATTCGCCGAGCTGGACCTTCTTCGAGGGCGAATGGCACGAGGGCAATGTGCCGATCATGGGCTCGCGCACGCATGCGGCCTGGCTCGGCTCGATCGTGTTCGACGGCGCGCGCGCGTTCGAGGGTGTTGCGCCCGATCTCGACCGGCACGTCGCCCGCGTCAATCAATCGGCGATCCATTTTGGCCTGAAGCCGATGCTCGATACCGGCGCCTGGTTGACGCTCGCGCAGGAAGGCATTGCGCGATTTGCAGCGGATGCCGAACTCTATATCCGTCCGATGTACTGGGCGCAGAACGGGAGCGGCGGCGGCGTGCTGTTCGACCCCGAGACCACCAATTGGTGCCTGTGCATCTACGTGGCGCCGATGCCAAAGCCCGTCGGCAACGCGATCACGCTGTCGCCGTTCCGCAGGCCCACGGCCGAATGCGCGCCGGTCGAGGCCAAGGCGGCCTGCCTCTATCCGAACAATTCGCGCGCGCTCGCCGAGGCCGCCGCGCGCGGCTTCAACAACGCGCTGATGCTCGACATGCTCGGCAACGTCGCCGAGTTCGGCAATTCGAACGTGTTCATGGCGAAGGACGGCGTGGTCTTTACGCCGGTGCCGAACGGCACTTTCCTGAACGGCATCACGCGCCAGCGTGTCATCAGCCTGCTTCGTGCCGACGGAGTCACCGTGGTCGAGAAGACGCTGCGCTATGCCGATTTCCTTGCCGCCGACGAGATCTTTTCATCCGGCAATTTCGCCAAGGTCGCTCCCGTGATCCGCATCGACGAGCGCGAGCTGAAGCCGGGCCCGTTCTATATGCGTGCGCGAAAGCTCTATTGGGATTTCGCGCATGCGGTGAAGCTGGCGGCTTGAGCCGGCTGTCGCGCGCTTATGAGCCGCGTCTCCGGAACCGGCTGAACTGAAACGCCTGCGTTGAATCCCACGGCGTGTGATGCGTCTCGCTGCGCGTCTCGACGAGCTCAAACTCAGGCCCGAGCTCCGCCGCAAGGCTCGCGCTGTCGTGTCGCTGAACCGGCAGGCCGCTGCATTTCTCCGGACCATCGGGCGCGAACGTGCCGATGATGACTTGTCCGCCGGGGGTAAGCGCTGCCCGCAGGCGCTCGACATAGGCCGCCCTGTCGCGCGGCTCGGTCAGGAAATGAAACGCGGCGCGATCGTGCCAGACGTCGTAGGTCTTCGCCGGCTGCCACGTCGTGGCGTCGGCAACGATCCAGTCGACGATCGAACCGGCTCCACCCATTCGCTTCTTCGCCGCATCAAGCGCGTTGGCGGAGAGGTCCAGCACGGCGACGTCGCGATATCCGTCCTGCAGCAGCGCATCGACCAGCCGCGAGGCGCCGCCGCCGATATCGATGATGGCTGCGCCATGATCCGGATTGGCCGCGCGGATCATCTCGAACGAAATTGTGGGGCTGTCCTGAAACCAGCTGACCTCGGCCTCGCCCTTGGTGGCGTAGACGTTCTGCCAGTGCGTGGTACGGTCAGGCATAGCGGCTCCGGCCCCAGCCGGGGCGGCAACGCGCAAATGGCGATGCCGCAATCCATCGGGAATTCGCGCGCCCGCCGCATGCGGACGCGCCGACGCCAACCAAGACTACTCGTCCTTCTTCGACATCCGCTCGAGGCGTTCCTGCATCTCTTTCATCTGCTGGCGCAGATCGTCGATATTGGTGTCCTTCGGCGCCTCGGTACTCGCACCGGGCTCCGGCTCGGCAGTGGCGGTCGGACGGGGCGCCGCAAACGGCTTGAACATCGAGAAGGTCTGCTGGAACAGCTCCATGTTGCGGCGGACCTGCTCCTCCAGCGGAGCGAAAGGAGTGCCGGACAGCGTATTGGCGATCTGCTTGCGGAACTTCTCCTGCTCCTGCGTCAGCGTCGCGATCGACTGCTCCAGATATTTCGGCACCACCATCTGCATGCTGTCGCCATAGAAGCGAATGAGTTGGCGCAGGAAGGTGGTCGGCAACAGGTTCTGGCCGGCCTTGTTCTCCTGCTCGAAGATGATCTGGGCGAGCACGGAGCGGGTGATGTCGTCGCCGGTCTTGGCGTCGTAGACCAGGAAATCTTCGCCGTCCTTGACCATCGCGGCGAGGTCTTCCAGCGTCACGTAGGTACTCGTTCCGGTGTTATAGAGCCGGCGGTTCGCGTATTTCTTGATGGTGGTGGGTTGGTCTGATTTCGCCATGGGCTCTCACTTGCAAACGCGGAGAACGGGAACCTGTCGGGCAATGCCGCAGGGCGGGAAGAGTACGCAACGCAACAAAATAAGCATTTTCAAAGGGCTCACGCTACCGTTTTGTGCGGCACGGTTAATTGCAGAGCAAAATCGTGCTTGCGAAAGCGCCAAGAACGCTATTTTGAATGCGTTGCGGCATGAATTCGGAGACCGTCCGATTGACATGCCTCAACGACGTTAACAGGATGCCGGTCGAGACTGGCGAGCCGTCTTTTCCCCAGCCCCGCCTGCCCCCTTCAAACCCAGGAGATGCCCATGTCAGACGATGTCGTCATCGTCAGCGCCGCCCGCACCCCGGTCGGTAGCTTCAACGGAGCGTTCGCGACCCTTCCCGCCCATGATCTCGGCGCCATCGCCATCAAGGCCGCGCTGGAGCGCGGTGGCATCGAGCCCGGCCGGGTCTCCGAGGTCATCATGGGTCAGATCCTGACCGCCGCCCAGGGCCAGAACCCGGCCCGCCAGGCTTCGATCGCCGCCGGCATTCCGGTGGAGAGCCCGGCCTGGGGCGTGAACCAGCTTTGCGGCTCGGGCCTGCGCACGGTTGCGCTCGGCTATCAGGCGCTGCTCAATGGTGATTCCGAGATTGTGGTCGCGGGCGGCCAGGAATCCATGAGCATGGCCCCGCACGCCCAGTACCTGCGTGGTGGCGTCAAGATGGGCCCCGTCGAGTTCGTCGACACCATGATCAAGGACGGCCTGTGGGATGCCTTCAACGGCTACCACATGGGTAACACCGCCGAGAACGTCGCACGGCAGTGGCAGATCACCCGCGCCCAGCAGGACGAGTTCGCCGTTGCTTCGCAGCAGAAGGCGGAGGCCGCGCAGAAGGCCGGCAGGTTCAACGACGAGATCGTCCCCGTCACCATCAAGACCCGCAAGGGCGACGTGGTCGTAAGCGCCGACGAATATCCGCGTCATGGCGCCACGCTCGACGCGATGGCCAAGCTCAAGCCGGCCTTCGAGAAGGATGGCACGGTCACTGCGGGCTCGGCCTCCGGGATCAACGACGGCGCCGCCGCGGTGGTGCTGATGACCGCCAAGCAGGCGGCCAAGGAAGGCAAGAAGCCGATCGCGCGCATCGTGTCCTGGGCTCAGGCCGGCGTCGATCCTAAGATCATGGGCTCGGGCCCGATCCCGGCTTCGCGCGCCGCGCTGAAGAAGGCCGGCTGGAGCGTCGGCGATCTCGACCTGATCGAGGCCAACGAAGCCTTCGCGGCGCAGGCCTGCGCCGTCAACAAGGATCTCGGCTGGGACACCTCCAAGGTCAACGTCAATGGCGGGGCGATCGCGATCGGCCATCCGGTCGGCGCATCCGGCGCACGCGTGCTGGTGACGCTGCTGCACGAAATGCAGAAGCGCGATTCGAAGAAGGGCCTGGCGACGCTGTGCATCGGCGGCGGTATGGGCATCGCCATGTGTGTGGCGCGCGACTGACGAGGACCTTGCACGGAGCTGACGCGTGCGCCGCACACGTCAGCGCGTGCGGCGCACGCGACTAAAAAGGCAGCGGTTGCAAATCAAATATTCTTCGCAACCACGCAGGCCTCGACTAAAGAAAAACGCCCGGCTCACGCCGGGCGTTTTGTTCTTGATGTCCGTCAAACGTCCCGCATAATCCGCAGCTAAAAACGATCACGTCAGAAGCGTCCGAAGAGTCCAAGGGAAGGAATACGATATGGCACGTGTTGCACTGGTGACGGGTGGTACGCGGGGCATCGGAGGGGCAATCAGCAAGGCGCTGAAGGCGGCCGGCTACAAGGTCGCGGCGAACTATGCCGGCAACGATGCGGCGGCGGAGAAGTTCAAGGCCGAGACCGGCATCGCGACCTACAAATGGGACGTCAGCAGCTTCGACGCCTGTGCGGAGGGCGTGAAGAAGGTCGAAGCCGATCTCGGGCCGATCGAGGTGCTCGTCAACAATGCCGGCATTACCCGCGATACCGCTTTCCACAAGATGACGCTCGAGCAGTGGACCGCCGTCATCAACACCAATCTGGGCTCGCTGTTCAACATGACGCGCCAGGTCATCGAGGGCATGCGCGCGCGCAAGTTCGGCCGCATCATCTCGATCTCGTCGATCAACGGCCAGAAGGGGCAGTTCGGTCAGGTTAACTATTCCGCGGCGAAGGCCGGCGACGTCGGCTTCACCAAGGCGCTCGCGCTCGAGAACGCCAAGGGCGGCATCACCGTCAATGCGATCTGCCCGGGCTACATCAACACCGAAATGGTGCAGGCGGTGCCGAAGGACGTCCTGGAGAAGAACGTGATCCCGCAGATCCCGGCCAACCGGCTTGGCGAGCCCGAAGAGATTGCGCGCGCGGTCGTGTTCCTCGCGGCCGACGAGTCCGGCTTCATCACCGGCTCGACGCTGACGATCAACGGCGGCCAGTACATGGTGTGATGCGATCGCATCACGTGCGATCATATTTGGTGACCCAGTCATGCCCGGGCTTGTCCCGGGCATTCTGCCCTGTCATTCCGGGGCGCCGCGCCAGCGGCGAACTATGGTGCGCCATTGCGCACCTGAGAATTTCGAGGTTCCGGGTTCGGCTCTTCGAACCGCCCCGGAACGACGAGGCCCTGGAATGACTCCCCGCACCGCAACGCTGATCGGATTGACCGCGATCCTGATGTGGTCGCTGCTGTCAGTGATGACGGTGGCGACCGGAAAGATCCCGGCGTTCCAGCTCGCCGCGATGACCTTCGCGATCGGCGGTGTCGTGGGGCTGCTCACCTGGATCGGGCGGAGCGAGGCGGCGAAAAGCCTGCGTCAGCCGCTCGCCGTCTGGGTCGTCGGCGTCGGTGGCCTGTTCGGCTATCATGCGCTGTATTTTCTCGCGCTGCGCTTTGCGCCGCCGGCCGAAGCGGGCCTTCTGAATTACCTGTGGCCGCTGCTCATCGTGCTGTTCTCGTCATTCCTGCCGGGCGAGCGGCTGGCCGCGCATCACATCATCGGCGCGGTCCTCGGCCTCGTCGGCACCGTGCTGCTGTTTGCCGGCAATACCTCCGGCTTCGCGCCGGGGGCGGTGCCGGGATTGATCGCGGCCTTCATCGCCGCTTTCGTCTGGGCGACCTATTCGGTGCTGTCGCGCCGTTTGAAGGCGGTGCCGACCGACGCGGTCGCGGGCTTCTGTCTCGCCACCGCCGTGCTCGCCGCAGTGATGCATGTCGCGCTGGAGACCACCGTGTGGCCGGAGACCACGCTACAATGGCTTTCCGTGATCGCGCTCGGCATCGGGCCCGTCGGCGCTGCCTTCTACGCCTGGGACATCGGCATGAAGCGCGGCGACATCCGCGTGCTCGGCGCCGCCTCCTACGCGACGCCGCTGCTCTCGACCGGCTTCCTCATCGCCGCCGGTTTTGCCAAGGCCAGCACCAACATCGCGATTGCTGCGATCCTCATTGCCGGCGGCGGCCTGATCGCGGCGAAGGACATGGTGCTCAGGAAAAGGTAATCGTCATTCCGGGGCGCGCGAAGCGCGAGCCCGGAATCCATCTGTCCGCGTCAATGGTGGTGAAATGGATTCCGGGCTCGCCGCTGCGCGGCGCCCCGGAATGACAGTGGAGCTACGGCTCCCAGCCCTTCGGCGCGAGCTCGAACTTAGCGAACTCGAATGCGGGCGCCACGGTGCAGCCGACCAGCGTCCACTCGCCCGTGGTTTCCGCCATCTGCCAGGCCTGCGCTGGCACGATCGCCTGCGGCCGCTCGCCATTGGCGAGGTCGGTGCCCAGCCGCACCTCATGCTGGGAGCAGCCGTCATGGGCGATGCGCAGCATCAAGGGACTGCCGGCGTAATAGTGCCACGTCTCGACCGCATCGACGCGATGCCAGTGCGAACGCTCGCCGCGGGCGAGCAGGAAATAGATCAATGTCGAGCGCGAACGCCCGTTGGCGTCCGTGGCCAGATCGCGAAACGTCTCGCGATAATGGCCGCCCTCGGGATGCGGCCGCAGTTCAAGGCGCGCGATGATCTCGGCTGCGGTCGGCATTGATCCCCGTCAGGATTTGTTCTTCAGGACTTGTGCTTCAGGACTTGTTCTTGCGCTCGCGCAGTTCGCCGAACACCGCGGCGGCATCCGCGCCCTTCATGTGCAGCTTCGCCGCGACCGCCGGCTCATCGGCGCGCAGGAAGACGTTGGCGCGCTTCTCCTCACCAAGCAGCGAGGGAATGGTCGGCTTGTTCTCGGCCCGCAGCTTCGCCACTTCCGCGGCGCGCGCCTGGAGCGCCGCATTGTCCGGCTCGATGGTGAGTGCGAACTTGACGTTGGACGCCGTGTATTCGTGGCCGCAATAGAGCTTGAAGTCGTCGGGCAGCGCCCGCAGCTTCAGAAGCGAATCCCACATCATCGGATAGGTGCCCTCAAAAACGCGGCCGCAGCCGATCGAGAACAGCGTGTCGGCGGCGAAAACCGTCTTCTCGGTGTCGAACACGTAGGAGATGTGGTCGAGCGTGTGGCCGGGCGTCTCCACGACACGCGCCAGCAAATTGCCGATCTTCACCACGTCGGCGTTGGCGACACGCAGGTCGACATTCGCGATCTCAGTCGTCTTTTCGTGCGGCGCCACGACGCGGCAATTGTATTTCTGCTTGAGTTCGGCAACCCCGCCGACATGATCGCCGTGATGATGGGTGATCAGGATGTCGGTGAGCTGCCAGCCCTCGCGCTCCAGGGCCTGGAGGATGGGACCAGCCTCGGGCGCGTCGATCGATGCCGTCGCCTTGGTTTCCACATCGTGGATCAGATAACCGAAATTGTCGTTTAAACAGGTGAAAGTACGAATTTCGGCGGCCATGTCATCTCCATCGGGCTCAGCCCCGCCAGACAAATATGGCGTTAACGTTGCGCAGGCAATGCAATATTCCGCGCGCAGCGGCGGCCTGGCGCATGTTACATTGCCGTCATGACCATCGACGTCGTCGACCTCCGCGAGTTCTATTCCCGCCGCCTCGGGATCGTGGCGCGGCAAATGATCAATCGCGGCATCAGGGAGCGCTGGCCAAGCGCCGAGGGCCAGCGCGTGCTCGGCATCGGCTATCCCACGCCCTATCTGGGATTGTTCCGCGAGGACGCCGAGCGCTGCATCGCCTTCATGCCGGCGGCCCAGGGTGTCCTGAAATGGCCGACGGGACGACCGGCGCTGGCCTCGCTGGTCGACGAATACTCGCTGCCGCTTCCTGACGCCGCGGTCGACCGCATCCTCCTGGTCCACGCGCTGGAGATGTCGGACGATCCGGCCGCGCTGCTGCGCGAGGTGTGGCGCGTGCTGTCGCCGTCCGGGCGCGTGATCGCCGTGATCCCGAACCGGCGCGGGGTGTGGACCCGCACCGACAGCACGCCCTTCGGTCACGGCCGGCCCTATTCGCGCTCGCAGATCACCGAGCTGCTGCGCCAGACCTGGTTCACGCCGACCGCCTGGGGCGAGGCGTTGTTCATGCCGCCCTATGCCGGAGGCTGGGTGCTGAAATCGGCGCAGATGTGGGAGCGCGCCGGCGCAGCGTTGTCGCTGCCCTTTGCCGGCGTCCATATCGTGGAGGCGACCAAGCAGGTCTACCGCGCGATCCCCGCCAAGCGCGAGCGCGCGCGGCTCATTCCCTCGCTCGCGAAGCCGGTGCTGGTGCCGTCCCAGACGACGGCGACGCGCGGCTAGCTTAACCTCTCCCTATGGGTCCCTATGGGAGAGGTGGTCCGTGCTTGCGGCTCCCACAGATTGAACCGACGCACACCGTCAAAAACAAATCGTCCCGACGCAAGGCCGGGACGATTTCAGTTCAGGACTTCAGATCAGAAATCGCTACTCGCCAGGGGCGACCTCGTCGCTGGACGCGACTGGGGCGGCCTCGCGCTCGGGGCGCGGGCCATGCGGCCGGCGCCGCCGCCGCGGATAGCGCTCGCCGCCACCGGCGCCCTCGAACCCGCCCTGGCCGCCATTCGCTGCGACATTCACTTGCGGCTGCGCGCCGGTGATGAAGGAGGGCAGGCGGTCGACGCTGCCGGCATCGGCGATGACGGGCTGCGGCTGGTTGGCGGGTTGCGGCTGATATTGCGGCTGAGCACGATGATCGCGTTCGCGGTGCTCGCGCGGCTGCTGGTTGTCGCGCTGATAGGGCTGCTGGCCGTCGCGCTGCTGATGATCACGCTGGTGGTGATCGCGCTGGCCATCGCGGTCGCGCATGAAGGGCTGCTGCGGGGGCTGCGGGACGAAACCCGGCTCCTGGCCGAAAGCCGAGAAATTCTCACCGTCATCCTCGCCGTCGTCGCTGCTGCTGACGGGCTCATCGCCGCGCGGCTGCTGGTTCTGGCGGAACTGCTCCTGGGCCGCCGCGATCAGGCGGAAGTAATGCTCGGCATGCTGGTAGTAGTTCTCGGCTGCAACGGGGTCTCCGGAGGAGCGCGCATCACGCGCAAGCTGGAGATACTTTTCAGCGATGTGCGAAGCGGTGCCGCGAATCTTGATGTCGGGTCCGTTGGACTCGTAGACCCGGGTCATCGGGTTCTGGCCACGCCGGTTGTTGTTATTGTTGTTGCGGTTGCGCATCCGCTGCTTGTTCTGACCGTTTCTCATGTCCTGCCTTCGATTCCAGCCCTAAAGGTTGCACGCATTACTGATTGCTAGGAGTGACCTGGTGACAGCGGCTCACATCTCTCGCACGCACCGCGCGCAAGCCGGATCGAGCCCTGCCAATGTTCGTCGACCGTCGCGTTCAACAAAGACGCGTTCCCCACTCGCCAGCATTCATTGCCAGCGAACCCATTCATTTCGCCTGCCGAAACAAGCCCAGCTTTCTTGCGTAAGTCTTCAAGCGCAATATCAGGCTTTCGTTCACGTTGCGGTCGGAGAGCAGCGCAGCTCCACTGGCCATCGCGCTCAACAGGACCTGCGGCTTGGAACCTTTAAATCAGTAAAGCTCTCGCCCGAGAGCCCGGCTTTCACCCGTAGGTATACGGGGCCGGCACCGATGTGTTGGACGGAACGTAGTCGTTCCCAGGCGATATTCCAAGAGGTTTTTGCAGCCCAATCCGGCTTTTATGGGGGCATTTTTCGGGCCGAAACGGCCCGCGGAATGCCCGCCAGGTCGGCCTTGGGCGGCCGGTCCAGCGATAACGCAGCGCCCCTCATCAAGGTTTCAATATTTTCGGCCTGACCCTGTCCGGCCTCGACGATCACCGCTCCGCCGGGCGCGAGCCGTTCGGCCGCCTGGGGGATCAGCGCGCGGTAGGCGTCGTATCCGTCATTGCCCCCGTCGAGCGCCAGATGCGGATCGTGCCCGCGCACCTCGATGCTCAGTTTCGGAATCTCGGCCGAGGGAATATAGGGCGGGTTCGAGACGATGAGATCGAACGGGCCGCGGAGCGCAGCGGCGTAGGAGCAGGCGACGAAGGCGGCGCGGTCGGCGAGGCCGAGCGCGGCGGCATTGTCCCTGGCGGTTCTGAGCGCGTTCTGGCTGAGATCGGTGCCGACGCCGAATGCATCCGGAATTTCGTGCAGCAGCGCGAGCAGGATCGCGCCGGATCCGGTGCCGATGTCGGCGATACGCGGCGGATAAGACGCCTGCCGCTCGCGAAATATCTCGAGTGCAAGCTCGACCACGGTCTCTGTATCGGGGCGCGGGACCAGGGTTGCTTCCGACAAGCGAAATGGCAGGCCCCAGAATTCGCGTGTTCCGAGGATGCGCGCCACCGGCTCGCCGGCGATGCGGCGCTGCGCATGCTGCATGAGCCGCGATGCTTCGGCCGCGGTGAGGGGACGGGCAGCCTGCGTGACCAGGCCGGTGAGGTCGAGGCCGAGCACCGCACCGATCAGGATGCGGGCGTCGAGCTCGGCTTCGTCGAGTTGTGCCGATCTCAACAGCGCGGCGAGCGTGCGCCGCGCACCCTCGATGGATTGTCCGGTGAAGGGGTTGCTCACGCCTCAGGCCGCCGCGCCTTGCGCAGCGAGCTGTGCGGCCTGGTGCTCCGTCGTCAGTGCGTCGATCAATTCGCCCAGCGCTTCACCCGCGATCACCTGCGGCAGCTTGTAGAGCGTGAGGTTGATGCGGTGATCGGTGACGCGCCCTTGCGGAAAATTATAGGTGCGGATGCGCTCGGAGCGGTCCCCGGAGCCGACCTTCTCCTTGCGCTCGGCGGAGCGTGCGGCGTCGACGCGTTGCCGCTCGGCGTCGTAGATGCGCGAGCGCAGGATGTTCATGGCGGAGGCGCGGTTCTTGTGCTGCGAGCGGCTGTCCTGCATCATCACCACGATGCCGGTCGGGATGTGGGTGATGCGGATCGCCGATTCGGTCTTGTTGACGTGCTGGCCGCCCGCTCCTTGCGCGCGCATGGTCTCGATCCGCAGGTCGTCGTTCTTGATGTCGACGTCGACGTCCTCGACCTCCGGTAGCACGGCCACCGTCGCGGCGGAGGTGTGGATGCGTCCCTGCGTCTCGGTGTCGGGCACGCGCTGCACGCGGTGCACGCCGGATTCGAACTTCAGCTTCGAGAACGCGCCGCGGCCCTGCACCTCGGCGATGATTTCCTTGTAGCCGCCGACGGTACCTTCGCTGGCCGAGATCACCTCGACCTTCCAGCCCTGAAGGCTGGCAAAGCGCTCGTACATTCGGAACAGGTCGCCGGCGAACAGCGAGGCCTCGTCGCCGCCGGTGCCGGCGCGGATTTCCAGCACCACGTTGCGGTCGTCCATGGCGTCCTTCGGCAACAGCGCGACGCGGATCTTCTGAACCAGCTCCTCGATTTGTCGCGTCAGCTCGTCCCGTTCGGCCTCCGCCATGCCGCGCATCTCGGCATCGGTCGCGGGATCGGCGATCAGCGCCTCGGCGTCCGCCAGCTCCTTGACGGCGGAGCGATAGGCCTTCACCGCCTCGACCAGCGGGGTGATCTCGGCGAGCTCGCGCGTGATCTGCACGTAACGCTCGGAGGTGAGCTGTCCGAGCGATTCGGCCTCGAGCGAGGCGTGATGCGCGAGCAGGACGTCCAGTTTGGCTTCGGGGAGTGACGACATCGGTTCAGTCTCAATAGCGGCAAAGGGCGAGGCGGCGGGACGCGGCGACAGACCCGCTACAAGGCCAGGCCTTCGGTCTCGGCAAATTCCGTCAGCTTCTGCCGGATCGAGACGCTGCCGGCCGGCGCGTCCAGCAGTGGGCCAAGCACCGCCTCGGCCTTCTTGGCGTCGAGGTCGAGCACCATCGCCTTGACCGGGCCGAGCGCAGTCGCCGAGAGCGACAGCGAGCGGTAGCCCAGCCCGATCAGCGCCAGCGCGCCGATCGGCTTCGACGCCATCTCGCCGCACAGCGAGAGCGATTTCTTCGCCGCGTGCGCCTTGCTTGCGATGTCGCGCAGCGCACGCAGGATCGGCGCCGACATGGTGTCGAAACGCTCGGAGACCTTGGCATTGCCGCGGTCGACCGCGAACAGGAATTGAAACAGATCGTTGGAGCCGACCGAGATGAAGTCGACCTTCTTCAGGAGCTCGTCGAGCTGGTACAGCAGCGCCGGCACCTCGACCATGGTGCCGATGTCGATTCTTTCAGGCAGCGTGTGGCCGTGCTGGCGCAGATATGTCAGCTCGCGCTCGACCAGCGCCTTGGCCGAATCGAACTCGGCGACCTCCGAGATCATCGGGAACATGATGCGCAGCGCGCGGCCGCCGCCGGCGCGCAGCAGCGCGCGGATCTGGCCGCGCAGCAGGCCGGGACGATCCAGTCCGAGCCGGATCGCGCGCCAGCCGAGCGCGGGATTTTCCTCGATCACGGCTTCCATATAGGGCAGCGCCTTGTCGCCGCCGATGTCGAGGGTGCGGAAGGTGACGGGCTTGCTGCCGGCGGCATCCAGCACGGTGCGATAGAGCGCGAGCTGGTCGCTGGTGCGCGGCAGGCTCTGGCCGACCATGAATTGCAGCTCGGTGCGGAACAGGCCGATGCCGGCGCTGCCGGTGTCCTCGATATGCGGCAGGTCGATGGCGAGCCCTGCGTTGATCATCAGCTCGACCTTCTGGCCGTCCTTGGTGACGCAGGGCCGGTCGCGCAGCGCCAGATACTGGGCCTGGCGGCGGGCGCGGAAGCGCACGCGCTCGGCGAAGGCCGCCTCGATTTCCTGCGACGGGCGCACATAGATCGAGCCCGAGGTGCCGTCGACGATGATGGCGTCGCCGGGGTCGGCGATGCCGGGCGCGTTCGGTACTTCGCCGACCGCGGGAATGCCGAGCGCGCGCGCCACGATCGAGACGTGCGAATTGGCAGTGCCTTCCTCCAGCACGATGCCGCGCAGGCGCTTGCGGTCGTAGTCGAGCAGCGCCGCCGGGCCCATCGCGCGGGCGATGACGATGGCATTGTCGGGCAATTGCTCGCGCGAAGGCGCGTGATCCTGGCCGACCAGCTGCCGCATCAGGCGGTAGCCGAGGTCCTCGAGGTCGTGCAGGCGGTCGCGCAAGTATGGATCGGTCGAGCGCAGCATGCGCGCGCGGGTGTCGGATTGCACGCGCTCGACGGCGGCTTCCGCGGTGAGGCCGGTGGCGACCGCCTCGTGCAGCTTGTGCGACCAGCCCTGGTCGTTGGCGAACATGCGGTAGGCTTCCAGCACCTCGCGATGCTCGCCGCCGTCGGCGACGTCGCCGCGCTCCAGCATGCGGTCGAGGTCGGCGCGCAGCTTGGCGAGCGCGGTGTCCAGCCGCTTGATCTCCTTCGGCAGGTCCTCGGCGATGTAGTCCTTGATGACGACGCGGGGTTCGTGCAGCACGACATGGCCGAGCGCGATACCCTCGGACAGGATCGCGCCGGCCTTCTGCGCGGAATGGCGCGCCGCCGGCTCCTGGCCCGGCTGGGCCAGCGCGGACAGCTCGCCCGAGGCAATCAGCTCGGCCAGCACCATCGCGGTGGTCTGGAGCGCCTCGAGCTCCTCCTCGACATAGTTGCGCTTGGCGCGGTTCTGCACCACCAGCACGCCGAGCGTGTTGCCGGCGCGCAGGATCGGCACGCCGAGGAAGGAGTGGTAGATCTCTTCGCCGGTCTCGGGGCGGAACGAGAAGGCCGGGTGGCTCTGCGCATCGCTCAGATTGAGCGGCGTCGCCTCGCTGGCGACCAGGCCGACCAGGCCTTCATGGGCGCTGAGCACGGTATGGTGCACCGCCTCGCGGTTGAGACCTTCGGTGGCGTAGAGCTCGAGCGTGTTGTCGATGCGCAGCACATAGACCGAACACACCTCGGCCACCATGTTGGCGGCGATCAGCACCACGATCTTGTCCAGCCGCTCCTGGGCCGAGACCTGCTCCGCCATGGTTTCGCGGAGCCGTCTCAACAAGACGCGGGGACCTCCCGACGCGCTCCGCATGAACCGTCAATCTCCTCCGTCTGCCGGGCCCGGCGGTATCAGCCGGCGGCTGGCTCAAAATTCCAGAAAAACAACCAAATTGTTTGTCCGGCGCAGGCACAAGCCCAAATCTACCTGAGATTTAGCGCTTGTACCGAATCAGCGCCGCCTGAACTGGGACACAGTCTGCGGCAGCCCACCCTGTTCGCCGTATAGCGAATTGAGGCTTGTTTTGCCAAGCAAAACGCCTGCCAAACGCGAAGGTGTGTACACCTTCCCGTTTGCTGCGACCGCTAAGAGAAAATTAGCCTAGGCATGGTCCGGAAAAGTGCGAGGCGGTTTTCCGGAAAGACCATGCTCTGACAACAACCTGAAGCGCAACGGTGGTCGCGCTTCAGGCCTGATCGAGGCCGTAGAGCGTATGCAGGGTGCGCACCGCCAGCTCGGTATAAGCGGCATCGATCAGAACCGAGAATTTGATCTCGGAGGTTGTAATGGCCCGGATGTTGATGTTCCGCCCGGCGAGGGCCGAGAACGCCTGGGCGGCGACGCCGGCATGGCTGCGCATGCCGCTGCCGATTACCGAGATCTTGGCGACGTCGGTGGCGGTATCGAGCCGCGCATAGCCGATCTTGGCCTTGGCGGCGGTAATCGTATCCTTGGCGCGGGTATAGTCGGCGGCGGGCACCGTGAAGGTGAGGTCGGTGGTCTTGCCGTCCTCGGACACATTCTGCACGATCATGTCGACGTTGATGTTGGCATCCGCCAGCGGGCCGAAGATCGAGGCCGCGACGCCGGGCTTGTCCTCGATCTGGCGCACCGAGATCTGAGCCTCGTCCTTCGAAAAGGCGATGCCGGTGACGACGTGGCTTTCCATGATCTCCTCCTCGCTGCAGATCAGCGTGCCGGGCGGCTGGTTGGCATGCGGGTCGATATCCTCGGGCTTGTCGAAGCTCGAGCGGACGAAGATCGGCATGTTGTGGACCATGCCGAGTTCCACCGAGCGGACCTGAAGCACTTTTGCGCCCTGCGAGGCCAGTTCCAGCATGTCTTCGAACGCGATCTTGTCGAGCCTCTTGGCCTTCGGCACAATCCGCGGGTCGGTGGTGTAGACGCCATCGACGTCGGTGTAGATGTCGCAGCGGTCCGCCTTGACGGCGGCGGCGATCGCCACGGCCGAGGTGTCGGAGCCGCCGCGGCCGAGCGTGGTGATGCGGTTGGTCTCGGGGTTGATGCCCTGGAAGCCGGCGATGACCGCGACCTCTTTGCGCTCCCTAAAGCGCTTGATGATCTCGCTGCCGTCGATGTCCTCGATCCGGGCCGAGGCATGGGCGTCGCTGGTCTTGATGGGGATCTGCCAGCCCTGCCAGGAGCGGGCCTGGATGCCCATGCCCTGGAGCACGATGGCAAGAAGACCCGACGTCACCTGTTCGCCCGAGGCGACCACGGCGTCGTATTCGCGCGCGTCGTGCATCGGCGAGGCCTCGGTGCACCAGGCGACGAGCTCGTTGGTCTTGCCCGCCATCGCCGAGACGACCACGGCCACTTCATGGCCGGCATCGACCTCACGCTTCACATGGCGTGCGACGTTGCGGATACGTTCGATGTTGGCGACGGACGTGCCGCCGAATTTCATCACGAGGCGGCTCATGACGACGCGTGCATTCCTTCATAAGGATCAGTATGGTGACCCGCACTGGACGGGTGCCTCGCGGACACCGACGCGCGTATACATAGCGGCGGGGCCGGGGGCAAGCGGGTTCCTGCGGGGGCAGGGCGTGGGGGAAGTGGGTTAACCGAGATCATGGCGCGCTATATCGACGAGATCCTGCAACCGGGCGAGCGGGTGCTGTATTCGACCAATGCGCACTGGATCTTCTACTTTCCGGCCATCGTGGCCTGGATCGTGGCGATGGCCCTGTTCGTGCTGTCCCGGCAGGCCACCGCCGACTGGCTCGTCCTGTTTTGCCTGGTCGCCTCGGGGCTCGTGGCTCTCGCGGCCTTGTATTGGACCGTCAAGGGCTGGTTCCATCGCTTCACCACCGAGACCGACGTCACCAATCTCAGGGTCGTGCACAAGACCGGCTTCATCAAGCGCCGAACCTTCGAGATGGCGCTGGACAAGGTCGAGAGCGTCGACGTCGACCAGTCCATTCTTGGACGTATTCTCAACTACGGCGACGTGACGATTCGCGGCGTCGGCGAGGGCATCGAGACGATCAGGACGATCGCCTCGCCGCTCGCCTTCCGTAGTTCGATCACCACGCGGTAGGACCGCGCGCAACCATGAGCATGCAGCAAAATACTTCCCTTTCCGCCCAGCCGGGCTCGACCGTCGACGCCGCCGAGATCGTGAAATTCTCAAAACTCTCCGCGGAGTGGTGGGACCCCAAGGGCAAGATGGCGCCGCTGCACCGGATCAACCCGCTGCGGCTCGGCTATATCCGCGACGCCGCCTGCCGCAAGTTCGAGCGCAACGTGCGCAGCCTCAACTGCCTCGGGTCCCTGCGCGTGCTCGACATCGGCTGCGGCGCCGGTCTGCTGTGCGAGCCGTTGTCGCGGCTGGGCGCACAGGTCATCGGCATCGATCCTTCCCAGAGCAACATCGCAGCGGCGAAGCTGCACGCCGACAAGAGCCATCTGGCGATCGACTATCGCTGCACCACGGTGGAGGAGATCGATCCGCGCGAGCGCTTCGACATCGTGCTGGCGATGGAGGTGGTCGAGCACGTCACCGATGTCGGCGTCTTCCTGAAGCGCTGCGCCGCGATGCTGAAGCCGAACGGCCTGATGGTGGTCTCGACGCTGAACCGCAACTGGAAGAGCTTCGCGCTCGCGATCGTCGGGGCCGAATACGTGCTGCGCTGGCTGCCGCGCGGCACCCACGAGTGGAGCAAGTTCGTCACCCCCGACGAGCTCGCAAAACACCTGCTCGACACCCGCCTCGTCATCACCGAGCAGACCGGCGTGGTCTACAGCCCCTTCGCCGACAAATGGACCCTCTCGTCCGATATGGACGTGAACTACATGGTGGTGGCGGAAGCCATGGTGTGAGGGGGCGTGAGCGAGATGCGAAGTCCAACGCCCCGGGCGGTGTCGTCCCTGCGAACGCACTAGATACGTGCATGCCCTAGTGCGTGCGCAGGGACGACACCGAATTTGTTGCGAGCGCATCGCACCCATGACACCCATGCGGTTGACCAGCGAATCTGTTCCCGTCACGCTGATCACCATTCCTCTCTTATGACCCACCCCGATGCTCACCATCGCCAGTCTCTGGATTCCCTTCACCATCGTTGCCGCGCTCGGGCAGGTCGCCCGCAATGCGATGCAGCGGTCGTTGACGAAGCCGCTGGGGACCTGGGGCGCGACCAACATCCGCTTCCTGTTCGGCTTTCCATTCTCGGTGCTGTTCCTCGCCGTAGTGCTGCTCGCGACCGGCGATCATCTGAGCCTGCCGCCGACCGTGTTCTGGCCCTGGCTGCTGTTAGGGGCGCTCAGCCAGATCGTCGCGACCGGCCTGATGCTGCTCGCGATGAACGACCGCTCCTTCGTGGTGACCACGGCCTATCTCAAGACCGAAGCGATCCAGACCGCGATCTTTGGCTTCGTCTTCCTCGGCGATCACCTCACCTGGCTCAAGGTGCTCGCGATCGTGATCGCGACCATCGGCGTCGTCATCACTGCGCTGCGGCCGGGCGGCGAGAAGAGCTTTGCCGAACTGAAGCCGACCATCACCGGCCTCGTTGCCGCTGCGGCATTCGCGCTGTCCGCGGTCGGTTTTCGCGGCGCGATCATCACGGTGCCCGACGTGTCGTTCGTGACCGCTTCCTCGTTCACGCTGGTGCTCGGCCTGTTCGTGCAGACGCTGGTGCTGACGATCTATCTGCTTCTACGCGCGCCAGACGTATTGCGGGGAATCCTCGGATTATGGCGGCCGTCGATGCTCGCCGGCTTCACGGGCGCCTTCGCCTCGCAATTCTGGTTCCTGGCGTTCGCGTTGACGGCGGCCGCCAATGTCCGCACGCTCGCCTTGATCGAGGTGCTGTTCGCGCAAGGCGTCGCCTACTACTCGTTCAAGCAGCCGATTGCGCCGCGCGAGCTTGCAGGCATCGCGCTGATCGTGGTCGGTGTGGCGGTGCTGGTGGCGGTGTAGCTGGGCGTCATTCCGGGCCGCCCGACGGGCGAACCCGGAATCTCGAGATCCCGGGTCCGGTCCTTCGGACCGTCCCGGGATGACGCGCTCCGCGCGTCAGTTCCGGTCTTCCGGGAGCGTCGGCAGCGGCGAGACCTCGATGCCTTCGTCGATCAGCGACTTCGCCTCTTCCGGCGAGGCTTCGCCATAGATCGGACGGTGCTCCTTGTCGCCGTAGTGCATGGCGCGAGCCTCGTTGGCAAAACGCTCGCCGACATTGTCGGCGTTCTTGACGATATGATCGCGCAGCTCCTTGAGCTTGGCGCGCAGCTCGCGCTCCTGCGCCATCAGCAGCGAGGTCGGTCCTGACGGTGCAGCCTCGGGCGTGGCCGCAGCAGTGGGCTCCGGCGGCGGCACTGCGGGACCGCGGCCCTTCTTGCCGACGATGCGTGGCGCCATGATCGCCTTGTCGACCTTGGCCGAGCCGCAGATCGGGCAGGTCACGAGCTTCCGCTTCACCTGCGAATCATAGGCCGACGAGCTCTGGAACCAGCTCTCGAAGGCGTGGTCCCGGTCGCAGCGAAGGGCGTAGCGGATCATGCCGATCCCCGCACGAGGTGCAAATGGTCCGGCCCAGCCTTGGGATCGGAGACGCCGAAGCGGCGGCCGTGCTGGAGCGATGGAATCGCCCGGCGGGCGGTCTCGACCTTGGCCGGATCGATCCTGGCCATGATGATGCCGGGCTCGACGTCGCCCTCGGCGAGGATCTCGCCCCAGGGATCGATGATCAGCGAATGGCCGTAAGTCTCGCGCTTGTTCTCGTGCAGGCCGGCCTGGGCCGCAGCGAAGATGAAGCACCCGGTCTCGATCGCGCGTGCGCGCAGCAGCACGTGCCAATGCGCTTCGCCGGTCTTGCGGGTGAAGGCCGACGGCACCGTGATGAAATACGCGCCGCTCTCGGCGAGCGCGCGGTAGAGCGCGGGGAAGCGCACATCGTAGCAGATCGTCAAGCCCACGCGGCCCCAGGGCAGATCCGAGATCACGGCGCTCTCGCCGGGCTGGTAATTGGCGGATTCGCGATAGCTCTCGCCGTCCGGCAGCTCGATGTCGAACATGTGGATCTTGTCGTAGCTCGCGAGCACATCGCCCTCGGGCCCGATCAGGAAGGAGCGGTTGACCGCCTTCTCCGGCGAGAAGCGCAGCGCCAGCGAGCCGACATGGAGATGAATCTTCAATTCCGCCGCAAGCGCGCGGTAGGCCTTCAGCGAAGCGTCGTCCTCTTCACTCTGCAGATGCTCGAACAATGCCTTGCGGTTCAGCTGCATCATGTTGCTGACTTCGGGCGTCTGCACGTAGTCGGCGCCGTTGGCCGCAGCCTGCCGGATCAGTTTCGTTGCCTGTTCGAGGCTCGGCTCGGGCATCAGGCCGGTGCGCATCTGCACCATGGCCGCGGTGAAGGTGCGATTCTCGCTCATGACACCGCCTTGACGCTCTCGAGCATGCCGTCGAGCTTGCCGTCGCGGTCGAGTGCATAGAGCTCGTCGCAGCCGCCGACATGGGTGCCGCCGATCCAGATCTGCGGGAAAGTCGAACCTTGGCCGGCGCGGCCGTACATTTCCTGGCGCCAGGACGGGTTCTTGGCGACGTCGAATTCGGTGAAGGTCGCCTTCTTGCGGGTCAGCAGCGACTTGGCGGCGGAACAATAGCCGCAGCCCGGCCGGGTGTAGATCTCGACAGCAGCAGTCATTTCGTCTGGCGCTCTCATGTCATGAATTCATTGAACTATATGGGACGGGGGCCGCTTTCGACAACCCGGGCGAAGACCAGCACGTCGACCTGGGCCGCTTTGGCGCGCAGCAGGACCCGCGCGCAGGCATCCAGCGTCGCCCCTGACGTCAGGACATCGTCGACCAGGACAATGCGGCGGCCCTGGATCTCGGCCTGACGGTCGGGGGATACCTGAAATGCGCCCTGCACATTGGTGGCGCGCTGGGCGCGCGACAGGCCGATCTGCTGCTCGGTGGCGCGCACCCGGCGCAGCACCTCGCTCTGCACATTGACGCCGCTCTGCCGCGCGATCACGCGCGCCAGCGCCCCGGACTGGTTGTAGCGGCGCCGCCAGGCCCGCCGCCAATGCAGGGGCACCGACACCAGCATGTCGGCGCCGGCGAGCAGCTCGCCGCCCGCGCGGGCCATCCAGCGGCCCATGGCGGGCGCCAGATCGGTACGGTCCTGGTATTTCAGCGCATGCACCAGCGTGCGCGCGACGTCGTCGTAACGCACCGCCGCCCGCGCGCGCTGGTAGGCCGGTGGGCTCGCGATCGCCTCCATCGACAGCATGTCGGGGCCGGGGTCATAAACGAAGGGAATGCCCAGCCGTGGGCAGTAGGGCCGTTCGATGAACGACAGCCGCGCCCAGCACGAAGCGCAAACGCCCTCGCCGTCGACCGGCTCGTGGCAGGATACGCACTGCGTCGGCAGGGCGATGTCGAGCGCGAGCCGCGCCGCGCGCGACACCACGTGGCGGCCAGCCGTCCACGCGGCCCGCAGCGGCGCGGCGATCGAGCGGGTGGGGGCGGCGTCGGCTTCCATGAGACAAGGCTAGCGTTCCGCTTGCGAGGGCTCAAGCGGGCTGTACCGGTCTCGTGCCCCGGACGCAGCGCACCGCGCAGTGGTGCGCTACTGAGCCGGGGCCCAGCGAGCCGCACGTGCAGATGCATGGGTCCCGGCTCTGCGCAGCAGCGCAGCGCGTCCGGGACACGAGAGCGTTGCCAGAACCGTGGCGATCGGCGTAACCAGCGGCATGGCTCAGACCCCGCAAACCCCGCCCGCCTTGTTCGATCGCGCCTTGCTGAACGCGCGGCAGCTGCGCGCGCAGGCGCTGGGCGAGGTGACATTTCTGCTCGATCGCGTGGCCGAGGACATGTCCGACCGGCTGGCTGCCGTGATGCGCGAATTTCACGCTCCGGCCGATCTCTGGACGCCCGGCGAGGGGCTCGCGGCGTTGCGCACGCGGCTTCCGACCATCGCGCGGATTGCACCCGATGCGACGGGCGCGGAGACACTGCCCTTCGCGCCGGAAAGCCTCGATCTCGTCGTCTCGGCGCTGGCGCTGCAATTCGTCAACGACCTGCCGGGTGTGCTTGCGCAGGTTCGCCGGGCGCTGAAGCCGGACGGCCTGCTGCTCGCCGCGATGATCGGCGGCGACAGCCTGACCGAGTTGCGGCAGGCCTTCGCCGCGGCGGAAGCCGAATGCGAGGGCGGCGTGTCGCCGCGCGTGGCGCCGTTCGCCGACCTGCGCGACATCGGCGCTCTGTTGCAGCGGGCGGGCTTCGCGCTGCCGGTCACCGACGTCGACCGCGTCGTGGTGCGCTATGCCAATGCGTTCGCGCTGATGCAGGATCTCCGCCGCATGGGCGCGGCCAACGTGATGATCGAGCGGCGGCGCACGCCGAGCCGGCGCGCGACGCTGCTGCGGATGGCCGAGATCTACGCCGAGCGCTTTGCCGATGCCGACGGCCGCATCCGTGCGACGTTCGACGTCATCTGGCTGTCCGGCTGGGCCCCGCATGCGAGCCAGCAGCAGCCGCTGAAGCCGGGATCGGCCAAGGCGAGCCTGGCGGAAGCGGTGAAGAAGATGGGGGAACGCTGAGTCGCTCTCTCTCTCCGTCGTGGCCGAGATCGTCGTCCAAGAATTGGATGTCGTCCCGGACAAGCGTAGCCTGGCAACGCGCAGCGTTGTCCAGAGCGCAGCGCCGATCCGGGACCCATAACCACAGGAAGTCGTTTGGCGAGGATTCGGAGTGACCACTTCCTCTACAACATGGCTCCGTGGTTATGGGTCCCGGATCTGCGCGCGCTTTGGGCGCGCTTGTCCGGGACGACGATAGAGATTGAGGCGTGGCGACTGCGACCTCACATCAGCAGATCGATCAGATGCGGGATCAGCGGAATGTCCGCCGGCGGCATCGGATAGTCACGCAGCTTGTTGGCGCGGACCCAGGCGAGGTTTTGCCCTTCGCGCGGCGTCACCACGCCCTCCCAGCGCCGGCAGATGTAGAGCGGCATCAGGAGGTGAAAGGTCTCGTAGCCGTAGCTGGCGAAGGTCAGCGGCGCGAGGCATGGCTCGGCGACGGTGATGCCGAGCTCCTCATGGAGCTCGCGGATCAGGCTCTGCTCCGGCCGCTCGCCCGGCTCGAGCTTGCCGCCGGGAAATTCCCAGAGGCCGGCCAGCTGCTTGCCCTCGGGACGTTGCGCGATCAGGATGCGCTTGTCGGCATCGACCAGCGCGCAGGCCACGACGAGGGTGAGCTTCAGTTCGGCCATCCGGTCAGGACCTGTAATCCCCGTTGATCGCGACGTATTCCTTGGTGAGGTCGCAGGTCAGCACGCGGTCGCGGCCCTTGCCGAGGCCGAGCGAGACCAGAATCGCGATCTCCGGCGCCTTCATCGCTTCCGACACCTGCGCTTCGTCATAGTCGGGATCGCGGGCGCCGCTCTTGGCGACGCGGATGCCGTTGAACGAGATCGAGAGCTTGTCGCGATCGGCCGGCTCGCCGGCCTTGCCGACCGCCATCACCACGCGGCCCCAATTGGCGTCCTCGCCCGCGATCGCGGTCTTCACCAGCGGCGAGTTGGCGATCGACATCGCGATTCTGCGCGCCGAGGCCTTGGTCTTGGCGCCCTCGACCGTGATCTCGACCAGCTTGCGCGCGCCTTCGCCGTCGCGCGCCACCTGCTCGGCGAGGTTGGCAAGCACCTGGTTGAAGGCCTTGACGAAGGCCTTCAGGCGCGGATCGCTGGCGCGGCTGATCTTCGGTGCGCCGTGCCCGGCGGCGGCGCCGGTCGCAAAGGCCAGCAGCGTGTCCGACGTCGACGTGTCGCCGTCGATCGTCACCGCATTGAAAGTGTCCTCGACGCCGCTCTTGAGCAGCGTCTGCAGCGCGGCCGGCGCGATCGGGGCGTCGGTGAAGATGAACGACAGCATCGTTGCCATGTCGGGCGCGATCATGCCGGCGCCCTTGGCCATGCCGTTGATGGTGACCCTGGCCTTGCCGAGCTTGACCGTCGCGGTCGCGACCTTCGGAAAGGTGTCGGTGGTCATGATCGCCTTGGCCGCGGCGAGATAGTCGCCGGGCTCGGCGGTCTCGGCGAGGCGGCCGAGCACGCCGTCGAACTTGGTCGCATCCAGCGGCTCGCCGATCACGCCGGTCGAGGCGAGGAAGATCTCGCCCTCGCTGCACCCGACCGCCTTGGCGGCGATCTTCGCGGTCAGCGCGGTGGAGGCGCGGCCGGTCTTGCCGGTGAAGGCATTGGCATTGCCGGAATTGACCACGAGCGCGCGCGCCTTGCCGCCCTTCAGCTTGGCGCGGCACCATTCCACCGGGGCGGAGGGGCACTTCGACTTGGTGAAAACGCCGGCGACGGCGGTGCCCTTGTCCATCACCGCCAGCAGCACGTCGGTGCGGTTCTTGTAGCGGATGCCGGCTTCGGCCGTCGCAAGACGGATGCCCGCGATCACGGGCATATCAGGGACGGTTTTGGGGACGAGGGGAGAGACGGCAGAGGACATCGTGGGGCGCCTTGGTAGGTCTGGACATGCAGATGGCCGGGGGATGCCCGGCCATTGCGATGCTTAGATACTCTCGGCGTCAGCGAAGTGACAGCGAATTCTTACTTCTTCGCGGTCTTACTTCTTCGCCGGGGGCGCCATCTTGCTGTCGGACGGCTTGGCAGGGTCCGCCGGCTTCGCATCGGACGACTTGGCGTCCTTGGACGCATCCGCCGCCGGCTGGTCGAGCCGCTCGACCTTGGCTTCGGTGCGCAGCTTGGCGACATACTCGGCCTGAGCCTTGCGGGTCACGTACTGCTCGATCTGGGCCTTGACCTGCTCGAAATCGGGCGCCTTGCGGTTGCGCTTTTCCTCGACCTTGATGATGTGCCAGCCGAACTGCGACTTCACGGGGTCGGAGATCTTGCCGGGCTCGAGCGAGAACGCCACGGCCGAGAACTCCGGCACCATCTGCTCCTTGGTGAAGAAGCCGAGGTCGCCGCCATCGGCGGAGCCCGGGTCCTTGGACTTCTTCTTGGCGAGCTCGGCGAAATCGGCGCCCTTGTCGAGCTCGGCCTTCACCGCCTTGGCCTCGTCCTCGGTCTCGACCAGGATGTGGCGGGCGCGCACCTCCTGCTCGCCGGTGATCTGCTTGGCGGCTTCCTCGTAGACCTTCTTCATGGCGTCCGGCGTGGTGGCGGCCTTGCCCTCATTGGCGAGCAGGCTGTCCATCAGGAGCCGGTTGCGGGCGAATGCCAGGCGCTTCTTGAACTCCTCGCTGTCGGCGATCTTCTTGTCTTCGGCAGCCTTGCTGACGATCTTCATGTCGATCAGGAAGGACAGGACGTTCTCGTCCTTGGTCGCCGGGTCCATCTGGGCGAGGCTCGGCCCGAGTTCCTCCTCGGCCATGGTGACGTCGCTCTTCTTGATTTCCGCGCCATTGACCTTCGCCAGCACCGGATCGTCGGCGGCCCGGAGCGGGCCCGCGAACGCCAGGGACAGCGCCAAGCAGGCTGTCAAGCCGAGGCTGCCAGCCAGGGCCGACGCATGCCGGAAGCGCTGGCCGGTGGTTACCGGGAACGAGGTGGTCATGGAAAATCCTTATGTTGAAGCAGGGGGCTGCTCGAGCGGGGCGGACACTCGCCCAATTCAGGGGGGCTTGGCAACGCGAAAAGTCTGTCAAAATGATGAATTAGCCGCAATGCGCCCGCCGTTGACAAGGCCCTGACCGGGCCATATCTCTGCCCGGTCGCGACCATGGCGATGGCGTTTATTTTGCTGCGTTTTTGGCCGTTGAACCCAGACTTGCCCAATTCCCACCCATATGGCGGATGAACCCGCAGTCCGGGCTCTGATGCCGCGAGGCGTCACGGTGAGTTGATAGGCAGGCGGGTGACAACTTCTTGGCTGCAACGCGGTTGAATCGCGAACACAGGAACTAGGCATGATCGGCGCGCTCGCCCGCAAGTTTTTCGGCTCCGCCAACGACCGGCGGGTGAAGGGATATCAGTCCCGCGTCAACGCGATCAACGCGCTGGAGCCCGAGGTCTCGAAACTCTCCGACGAGGCGCTGAAAGCGCGCACCGCCGACTTCAAGAAGCAGCTCGCCGAAGGCAAGACGCTCGACGATCTCCTGGTGCCGGCCTTCGCTACCGTGCGCGAGGCGGCCAAGCGCACGCTCGGCCAGCGTCATTTCGACGTCCAGCTGATCGGCGGCATGGTGCTGCACGAGGGCGACATCGCCGAGATGAAGACCGGCGAAGGCAAGACGCTGGTCGCGACGCTCGCGGTCTACCTCAATGCGCTCGCCGGCAAGGGCGTCCATGTCGTCACCGTCAACGACTACCTCGCCCGCCGCGACTCCGGCTGGATGGGCCAGATCTACGGCTTCCTCGGCATGACCACCGGCGTGATCGTGCACGGCCTCGACGATGCCGAGCGCAAGGCGGCCTATGCCTGCGACATCACCTACGGCACCAACAACGAATACGGCTTCGACTATCTGCGCGACAACATGAAGTACCGGCTCGAGGACATGGTCCAGCGCCCGCACTTCTTCGCCATCGTCGACGAGGTCGACTCCATCCTGATCGACGAGGCGCGCACGCCGTTGATCATCTCCGGTCCGCTCGACGACCGCTCGGATTTCTACAACACCATCGACGGCTTCCTGCCCAGGCTCGACAAGACCGATTACGAGGTCGACGAGAAGCAGCGCACGGTGACGCTGACCGAAGCCGGCATGGAGAAGATCGAGACCCTGCTGCGCGACGCCGGCCAGCTCAAGGGCGAGTCGCTCTACGACGTCGAGAACGTCTCCGTCGTGCACCACATCAACCAGGCCCTGCGCGCCCACACGCTGTTCACGCGCGACAAGGACTACATCGTCCGCGACAACGAGGTCGTCATCATCGACGAGTTCACCGGGCGCATGATGCCGGGCCGCCGCTATTCGGAAGGCCTGCACCAGGCGCTGGAGGCCAAGGAGCACGTCCAGGTCCAGCCCGAGAACCAGACGCTGGCCTCGATCACCTTCCAGAACTACTTCCGCATGTACGAGAAGCTCGCGGGCATGACCGGCACGGCCGCGACCGAAGCGGACGAATTGTTCGACATCTACAAGCTCGAGGTCGTGGAGATCCCGACCAATCTGGCGGTTGCGCGCCTCGACGAGGACGACGAGGTCTATCGTACCCAGCAGGAGAAATACGCAGCCATTCTTGCCGAGATCGAGCGCGCCAATTCGCGGCTCCAGCCCGTGCTGGTCGGCACGGCGTCGATCGAGAAATCTGAGGTGCTTGCCGAGTTCCTGAAGAAGAACGGCTACAAGCAGATCGATTTCGGCAAGGAGGGCGCGCTCGACAAGCTCTATGCCGCGGCCCGCGCCGGCAAGCAGGCGAAGCTGTTCGCGGTGCTGAACGCGCGCTTCCACGAGCAGGAGGCCTACATCGTCGCGGAAGCCGGCGTGCCCGGCGCGATCACGATCGCCACCAACATGGCCGGCCGCGGCACCGACATCAAGCTCGGCGGCTCGCTGGAGATGCGTATCCAGCAGGAGACCGCTGCTATCACCGACGAGGCCGAGAAGGCGAAGAAGATCGAGCAGATCAAGGCCGACATCGAGCGCTTCCGCGAAATCGTGCTGAAGGCCGAGGAGACCGTCGAGATCGAGCCGGCGAAGGGATCCAAGCCCGCCAAGACCGTGAAGAAGCCCGGCGGCCTCTACATCATCGGCTCCGAGCGCCACGAATCCCGCCGCATCGACAACCAGCTGCGCGGCCGTTCCGGCCGTCAGGGCGATCCCGGCCGCTCGAAGTTCTTCCTGTCGCTCGAAGACGATTTGATGCGGATCTTCGGCTCGGACCGTCTCGACAGCATGCTTCAGCGTCTCGGCCTGCAAGAGGGCGAGGCCATCATCCATCCCTGGATCAACAAGGCCCTGGAGAAGGCGCAGCAGAAGGTCGAGGCGCGCAACTTCGACATCCGCAAGAACCTCCTCAAGTTCGACAACGTCCAGAACGACCAGCGCAAGGTGATCTTCGATCAGCGCGTCGAGCTGATGAAGGACGAGAGCGTCGCCGAGACCGTCACCGACATGCGCCACGCCTTCATCGACGACCTCGTCGCCAAGCACGTGCCCGAGCATGCCTATGCCGAGCAGTGGGACGTCGCGGGTCTGAAGGACGAACTGAAGCGCGTGCTCGATCTCGACCTGCCGGTCGACGAATGGGCGAAGGAAGAAGGCATCGCCGACGAGGAACTGCTGAATCGGATCGAGACCAAGGCCGACGAGCACATGGCGGCCAAGGTCGGGCAATGGGGTCCCGACGTCATGCGTTACGTCGAGAAGACCATCCTGCTCCAGACCCTCGACCATCTCTGGCGCGAGCACCTGATCATGCTCGATCATCTGCGCCAGGTCATTGGCCTCCGCGGCTACGGCCAGCGTGATCCGTTGCAGGAATACAAGACCGAAGCCTTCAATCTCTTCCAGGAGATGAGCGCTCACTTGCGCGAGGCGGTCACGGCGCAGCTGATGCGGGTCGAGATCGTCCCGCCCGAGCAGGAAGCCCCCATGCTGCCGCCGATGGAGGCGCACAAGCTCGACCCCAACACCGGCGAGGACGAGATGGCGCTCGCCAGCGTCACCCTCGGCGCCCCGGCCACGGATGCGTCGCTACGCGATCCGAAGAACCCAGCCAGCTGGGGCAAGATCGGCCGCAACGAGGACTGCCCGTGCGGCTCGGGCAAGAAGTACAAGCACTGCCACGGGCGGTATGCTTAGCGGCTAACTTCGCCGCCGTGCGCGCGTAAGGCGATACTCGCGCCTCATCCTCCGCTGTCGTCGCGCGGCTCGACCGGGCGACCCGGTACGCCGCGGCCTCTCGGCTCAATCACATCCGTCTCTGGAATACTGGATCGCCCGATTAAATCGGGCGATGACGGTTGACCATGTGGCGCTCAGCTCTCACCACGCTGTCGTCCCTGCGGAACGCAGGGACCCATACCGCGGAATCCATAGGTGGCGCGCGGTGCTCGTACCGCGCGAGAAAGCGCAACTGCTAATCTTTGAAACGACCACGGCCTGTGGCTATGGATCCCGGATCTGCGCTCCGCTTCGCTGCGCTTGTCCGGGACGACAAGCGTTGAGAACTCGCCAAGCTAACGTTTCGATTCACGCGCAGATCAATTCGAGCTGTCGATCAGGCTCTCGAGCAGCCGCTTCAATTCGCTCGTCGACTTGCCGCCGTAGCTTTCCAGGATGTGCTCCTCCTGGTCCACCGCCAGCGAGTTGAGCTTCCTGCACAGCACCTTGCCGCGGTCGGAGATGAACATCAGGACTTTGCGGCGGTCGTTCGGGTCCTGCACGCGATAGACCAGCGTGTCGGAGACCATGCGGTCGATCATCTTGGTCAATGTCGGATGGTTGAGCAGCACCGCATCCGCAAGCTCGCCCATCGAGTGGCCGTTGCCATCCGACAGCACTTTCAGGATGCGCCATTGCTCGACGGGAACGCCTTCCTTGCTCAACCGCAGTTCGAGCTGCCGGTTGATTTCCCGGTTGGCTTGCGCGAGCAGGTAGGCGAGGTGTTCGGTGATCGGGGAGTTTTCTTTCGGCGGTTTTGCCACGGCTAAGACTTCGTCTTGACCCAGATGAGTGAATGTCTTGCAATCAATGCTGCATCTATATGCACTTCAATTCTTGAACATTCAATATTTTCAAAATAGGATCATTGCCCAACAAAAGGGCGGAAGCCGCGGCCGCCTGATCAATGTGCTTTCAGGTCTGGTCCCAGACAGGAGTTGGCGTGCGCGCGACGGTGAACTTCCCGGCTCACGGCGGACCGGCGTTGCCGCCGTCCCTGCTGTTCAGGAATTTGTCGTCATCGGCGGCGGATTTCGACCTGTCCCCGGTCGATGCGCATTTCATGAAGCGGCGCGGCGCCCGCAACAAGCTGCGCATCGGCAACTTCCTCACCTTCACCGGCTCGCCAGGGATCTGGGGCCCGAGTTCCACCAACAGCGCGATGCTGGCGGTCGCCGAGATCAACAAGCGCGGCGGCATTCTGGGCCGCGAGCTGGAGCTGTCGATCTACGATTCCGGCGGCCCGATCGACGAGGTGGTTCGCCGCGCCGAGCAGGCGATCGCCTTCGACGAGGTCGATCTGATCATGGGCTCGCATATCAGTGCCGTCCGCGTAGCGCTGCGCAGGGTCACCGGCGACCGCATCCCCTATATCTACACCCCGGTCTATGAAGGCGGCGAGCGCACGCCGGGGGTCATGGCGATCGGCGAGACGCCGCGCTGGCAGAGCCGGCCCTCGATCCATTGGCTCGCGGAGGTCAAGAAGGCGTCGCGCTGGTACCTGATCGGCAGCGACTACGTCTGGCCCTGGCAGTCGCATCGCGCGGTGAAGCGCTACATCAAGGAAGCGGGCGGCCAGGTCGTCGGCGAGGAGTTCGTTCCGGTCGGCGAGGACAATCACGAGCCGCATCTGGCGCGCATCCGCGCCGCCAGGCCGGACGTGGTGCTGATCTCCCTGATCGGCACCGACAGCATCACCTTCAACCGCGCCTTCGCCGAAGCGGGCCTTGCCACCTCCACGCTGCGGCTCGGGGGCGCGATGGACGAGACCGTGCTGCTCGGCATCGGCGCCGACAACACCGAGAATCTGTTCTGCGCCTCCGGCTATTTCAACTGCATGGCGTCACGCGCCAACGACGAGTTCCTCGGCAAATACGAAGCCATGTTCGGCGCCAATGCGCCGCCGGTCGGTTCCGTCGGCCAGTCGAATTATGAAGGGTTGCGCTTCCTGGAGTCCGTGGCCAACCGCGCCGGCTCGCTGGCGTTTCGTCCGCTGCTGAAGGCCGCGCGCAACACCGTCTACTCGGCCGGCCGCGGTCCCGTGACTCTTCGCGACGGCCGCGCCGAGATGCCGATGTACTTCGCTGAAGCCGACGGTCTCGACTTCAGGATCATCAAGACGTTCTGAAGGCGGCCGCCGATACGTCGCAGCCGTCGCGTGAAATAATACTTGAAAAGGAAAATATTTCCGTCTGTAATATCGCCGCGAAGCCGGATTGGCCCGCGTCGTGCAGGCGCGGGCGGAAGGCTTCCGTTCAACGCCAGGAAACAAGAAGCCTTCAAGGAGAGCGCCGTGACAGTTGTCCTTCCCACGCCCGACCAACTTCGCAGCGTCGCCGAGCAGTGCGGCCTTTCGCTGACCGACGACGACGTCGCCTCGTTCCGCGGCCTGATGCAGGGCTCGATCGAGGCCTACAATCTCGTTGCCGCGATGCCGGACGAGGTGCCGGAGGTGAAGTACCCGCGGACGCCCGGCTACCGGCCCTCGGCCGAGGAGAACCCGCGCAATGCCTGGTATCGCAAGTCGACCGTGAAAGGTGCCGCCAGCGGCAAGCTGAAGGGCAAGACCGTCGCGCTGAAGGACAACATCATGCTGGCCGGCGTTCCCATGACCAACGGGTCGTCGACGCTGGAAGGCTATGTGCCCGATTTCGACGCCACCATCGTCACGCGCATGCTGGATGCCGGCGCCGAGATCAAGGGCAAGGTGCATTGCGAGCACTTCTGCCTGTCCGGCGGCAGCCACACCGGCTCCTACGGGCCGGTGCACAATCCGCACAAGATGGGCTACTCGGCCGGCGGCTCGTCGTCGGGCTCGGGCGTCGTGGTCGCGCTCGGCGAGGTTGACATGGCGATCGGGGGCGATCAGGGCGGCTCGATCCGCATGCCATCCTCGTTCTGCGGCATCTACGGCATGAAGCCGACCTGGGGCCTCGTGCCCTACACCGGGATCATGCCGATCGAGATCTATGTCGACCATACCGGCCCGATGACCGCGACGGTCGCCGACAACGCGCTGCTGCTCGAGGTGCTCGCCGGCGACGACGGCTACGATCCTCGCATCAAGGCTCCGAAGGTCGAGGAATACACCAAGGCGCTCGGCCAGGGCGTCAAGGGCATGAAGATCGGCATCGTCAAGGAAGGTTTCGAGCAGCCGGGCGCAGAGGCTGCGGTGAATGAAAGCGTGCGCGAGGCGGCGAAGCGCTTCAAGGATCTCGGAGCCAGCGTCGAGACGGTGTCGATCCCGATGCACCTCCTGGGCGGCGCGATCTGGACCCCGATCGGTACCGAAGGCCTGACCCAAACCATGATGTTCGGCGACGGCTATGGCCTCAGCCGCGGCGACCTCTATTCGACCTCGCTGATGGATTTCCACCGCGGCTGGCGCCGGCAGGCCGATTCGCTGTCGGAGACCACGAAGCTGTTCATGATGCTTGGCACCTACATCAACAACAATTTCGGCCCACGCTTCTACGGCAAGGCACTCAACATCTCGCGCCGCCTGACCGCGGCCTACGACAAGGCGTTTGGGGATTACGATCTCCTGCTGATGCCGACCACGCCGATGAAGGCGACCAAGCTGCCGGAGCCCAATGCCAGCCGCGAGGAGTACGTCGCCCGCGCGCTCGAGATGATCTCCAACACCGCGCCGTTCGACATCACGCATCATCCCGCGATGTCGCTGCCTTGCGGCATGGTCGATGGCCTGCCCGCCGGCCTGATGCTGGTCGGCCGCATGTTCGAGGAATCCACGATCTACCGCGCCGCCCATGCCTTCGAGCAGATCGGCGACTGGAAGAAGATGTGAACGAGGTGTTGATGCAGGTGGGCGGAACGCCAGGGCGTTTTCGCGCGGACCGGACCCCGGTTCGCGCCAGGAAAACCTGTCAAAACTGGATTCCAGAGGCCCGTTCCGATTCCATCGGAACGGGAAAGGCTCCGGCGCATGGCTAATGCGTTCGTCGCGGCGTTCGAGATCCTGAGCTTCGGGGCGATCATCGTCTTGATCGTGCTGGGGCTCGGGATCATTGCCAGCATGATGGGCATCTTCAACTTCGCGCAAGGCGAGTTCGTCCTGCTCGGGGCCTACATCACCTATCTCGCCTATGCCAGGGGCCTGCCGATCTGGGCGGGCATGGTCGCGGCGCCCTTCGTCGTCGGCGCGCTCGGCTTCGTGCTGGAAGCGCTGATCATCCGCCGCTTCTACGCCGCACCCATCGTCGCCATGCTCGGCACCTATGCGCTCGGCCTGATCATCCGCGAATCCGTGCGCGGCCTGATCGGCGGCTTCTATCTCACCGTGCCGGAGCCGATCGGCGGCTCGATCGACATCGGCTCCGTCCACATCTCGGCCTGGCGCTTCACCATCATCGTCATCACGCTGCTGGTGATGGCCGGCTGTTACCTGCTGCTCTCGCGCACCAGCTTCGGCCTGCGCATGCGCGCCACGCTGGAGAACCCGTCGCTGGCGCGCGCCTCCGGCATCTCCACGCCCTTGATGTACGGCGCCACCTTCGCATTCGGCTCGGCGCTCGCCGGGCTCGCTGGCGCGCTGATCGTGCCGGTGTTCAGCCTCTACGCCGATCTCGGGCTGCGCTTCCTGATCCAGGGCTTTGTCGCGGTCATGGTCGGCGGCGTCGGCTCCTTCATCGGTCCGGTCGCCGGCGCCGGCGTCATCGGCACGCTCAGCGCCGCTCTGCCCTGGGTGATGGCGCCCGTCGTCGCCGATGTCCTCGTCTTCGTGCTCGCCATTGTCTTCATCAAATTCCGCCCGCAGGGCCTCATCGCTGGAAAAGGGGTTTAATCACATGCTCGATCGTACTCACCTCACGCGGCGTCGTTTCCTCTCCAATTTAGCCTTTGCGTCCGGCGCGGTCGCAACCGGTGTCGGCAGCTGGGTGATCCCGGCGCCCTGGGCCAATGCGGCGGAAGGCCCGATCAAGGTCGGCATCGCCACCGACCTCACCGGCCCGATCGCCTATGCCGGCAACGCCGACGCCAACGTCGCCAAGATGGTGATCAAGGAGATCAACTCGGCCGGCGGCCTGCTCGGCCGTCCGCTCGAGCTCTACATCGAGGACACCGCGTCCAACGAATCCGTCGCCGTCGGCAACGTGCGAAAGCTGATCCAGCGCGACAAGGTCGACATGGTGCTCGGCGGCATCACCTCGTCGATGCGCAATGCGATCAAGGATCCGATCGTCGCTCGCGGCAAGACGCTCTACATCTATCCGCAGCTCTACGAAGGCAAGGAGTGCACGCCCTACCTGTTCTGCACCGGCCCGACGCCGGCGCAGCAGTGCGACGAGTTCATCCCCTGGCTGATCAAGAACGGCGGCAAGAAGTTCGCGCTGCCCAGCGCCAACTACGTCTGGCCGCACACGCTCAACGTCTACGCCCGCAAGGTGATCGAAGCCAATGGCGGCGAGGTCGTGTTCGAGGAATATTACCCGCTCGACCAGGTCGACTTCTCCTCGACCGTCAACCGCATCATCTCCAACAAGGTCGATGTCGTCTTCAACACCGTCATCCCGCCGGGCGTCGGTCCGTTCTTCAAGCAGCTCTATGAAGCGGGCTTCCTCAAGAACGGCGGGCGGCTCGCCTGCGTCTACTATGACGAGAACACGCTCAACATCAACCAGGCCGCGGAGATCGAGGGCCTCGCGAGCTGCCTCGACTATTTCAAGGTGCTGACCAAGGAAAACCCGTTCGACGCCAAGATCCAGGCCGCGTACGAGAAGGATTTCCCCGGCAACTTCCTGTTCGCCGCCGGCAGCGCCGCCACCGGCACCTATCGCGGCCTGAAGCTGTGGGAGGCCGCGGTCAAGGAAGCGGGCAAGATCGACCGTGAGTCGGTTGCCGCCGCGCTCGACCACGCCAAGATCGCGGAAGGTCCAGGCGGGCCCGCCGAGATGGTGCCGGGCAAGCGGCACTGCAAGATGAAGATGTACACCGCGGTCGCCAAGGGCGGGAACTACGAGATCGTCGCCCGCAGCAACGGCCTCGTCGATCCCAAGGAATGCTGATCTTCACCTCTCCCGCAGGGAGAGGTCGGGTCGCATCGCAAGATGCGATCCGGGTGAGGGGATCAGGTCTCGCTGGATGCCGCGGCCCCTCACCCGGATTGCTCTGGACGATGCTGCGCATCGCCAGGCGCAATCCGACCTCTCCCCTACGGAGAGAGGTGTTGGCCTCCGCGAAACGCCAAATTCGGAATGCTGAAGTCCATGGGTGCAGCTAAGCAGGCGGTCCACGCCGACGTCGGGGACGAGACAGACGCTTTGGTGGCCGAAAGCGTGCCAGCGAAGCAAGCGTCGACGCGAAAAATCTTGCCGATCGTGGAGGGCATCGTGCTGGTCGCGGCGCTGCTCGCGCCGCTGGTGTTGCAGGACTATCTCACGGTGTTCGCGACGCGGGTGATCATCCTGGCGCTGTTCGCGCTGTCGTTCGACCTGGTCTGGGGCTATGCCGGCATCATGAGCTTCGGCCAGGCCTTGTTCTTCGGCTCGGCCGGCTACGGCGTCGCGCTGCTCGCGCGCGACCTCGACATCACCAACATCCTCCTGGTGCTGCCGGCGGGGACCATCATCGGACTCGCCTTCGCGCTCCTGCTCGGCGGCTTCCTGCTGCTGGGACGGCATCCCTCGAGCGTGATCTTCGTGTCGCTGGGCACGCTCACCGGCTCCTACGCCGCCGATCGCCTGGCCCGCGGCTGGTATTATCTCGGCGGCCAGAACGGCATTCCCTCGATCGCGCCGATGTCGCTCGGCGGCTACGAGTTCACGGAAGGCCCGGCCTTCTACTATCTCGTGCTCGGGATCCTCGTCGTCGTCTATCTGCTCTGCCGCTTCCTGGTGCGTTCGCAGTTCGGCCTGGCGCTCGCGGGCCTCCGCGAGAACGAGCAGCGCATCGCCTTCTTCGGCTACAAGGTGCAGCATCTGAAAGCCATCATCTTCACCATCGGCGGCGCCATTGCGGGCCTTGCCGGCAGCCTCTACGCCTTCCACGAGGGCTTCGTCTGGCCCAACATGGTCGGCGTCGTGGTCTCGACCCAAGTCGTGCTCTACGTGCTGTTCGGCGGCTCGGGGACGCTGATCGGCGCCGTCATCGGCACCGTCATCGTCGAGGGCGTCAGCTTCTGGCTGTCGGACAATTACCGTGACGTCTGGCCGATCATCCTGGGCCTGCTGCTGCTGCTCGTGATCCTGTTCCGGCCGCTCGGCCTGATCAGCTTCGTGCTCGGCGAGCGCGAGCGGGTCGGCAGCTTCGGTGCGAAACCAAAGGAGAAGCGCAATGCCGCTCCTTGAGGCCGCCGACATCAAGAAGGTCTTCGGCAAGCTCACGGCGCTCGACGGCGCGGCGCTCACCGTCGGCGAGAACGAATTCCACGGCCTGATCGGCCCGAACGGCTCCGGCAAGAGCACGCTGATGAAGTGCATCGCCGGCGCCGAGGTGCCGACGGAGGGCAAGGTGAGCTTCGTCAATACCGACATCACCGCGTTCACGCCGACCGAGCGGGCGCGGGCCGGCATGAGCCTGAAATTCCAGATCACCAGCGTGCTGCCGACGCTGACGCTCTACGACAACATCCTGCTCGCGCTGCAGGCGCAGTGCTCGCTGCTCGACCTCGTGTTCTCGCGCACGCGCGGTGCGCTGCACGACCAGGTCATGACCATGCTGACGCAGTTCCGCCTCGCCGACCGCGCCTTCGATGCGGCCGCGGCGCTGTCGCATGGCCAGCAGCAATGGCTGGAGATCGCGATGGCGCTCGCCGGCAAGCCGAAGCTGTTGCTGCTCGACGAGCCGACCGGCGGCATGAGCCTGGAGGAGCGCCGCGTCACCGGCGAATTGCTGCAGCCGATCAAGCAGCATTGCTCGCTCGTCATCGTCGAGCACGACCTCGATTTCATCCGCGACATCTGCGATCGTCTCACCGTGCTCGACCAAGGCAAGGTGCTGGCGTCGGGCACGGTGTCCGAGATCCAGGCCAACAAGGCCGTCCAGGAGATCTATCTGCGCCGTGCCTGAATTTTTGGACATCAAGAATCTCGACGCCGGCTATGGCCGCAGCCAGGTCCTGTTCGACGTCAGCCTCGGCATTCCCTGGCGCGGCGGTGTCGCCGTGCTCGGCCGCAACGGCGCCGGCAAGACCACGCTGATGAAGACCATCGTCGGCGAGTTGCCGGCGTGGAGGGGCGAGATCGGCTTCGACGGCCGCGACATCAGCCGCCGCGCCACCCAGGAGCGCGTCCGCGCCGGCATCGGCTACGTGCCGCAGGAGCATTCGGTGTTCGCGCGCCTGTCGGTGCGCGACAATCTCGCGGTCGGCTCGCTCGCGAGCAAGAAGGCCGACGCGGTCGATCACGTGCTGACCATCTTCCCAAAACTCGGCCAGCGCCTCGACCAGCCCGCCGGCACCCTCTCCGGCGGCGAGCGCAAGATGCTCGCGATCGGCCGCGCCATGCTGGGCGATCCGAAACTGCTGCTGCTGGACGAGCCGACCGAAGGCGTCTGGATCGGCGTGATCGAGGAGATCACCGAACGCCTGATCGATCTCGCCAAGGAGATCGCCGTCATCATCGTCGAGCAACACCTCGACCTCGCTTTGCGCGTCGCCGACTACGCCTACGTCCTCGACCGCGGCAGGGTCGCGCTGCAAGGCGAGGCGGGCGAGGTCAGGGACAATCCGGAGCTGGTGCGGTATCTGGCGCCGTAGGGATGCTCGTGAAGCGCGCCGAGCCCACACCGACCACCGCTGTCATGCTCCGCGAAAGCGAGGCATCCGGTATGGTGCTCCGTCTCAGGCCAGGTCCAGACGGAACCTCACTGAAAGCCTCGTTATGCGGGAAGTCGCGACCAGTAGGGCGCGGTTAGAAGCAGCATGAACAGCGCGCGTTCGGCCTGGTACTTTGCGGCATATCGACTTGATTCCCGCCCTCGCACCACGACCGCTCCTCCGCTGGTGCAGACGCTCCAGACCCATCTTTTTCGCTTGCGCTGCACCAAAGTCACTTCGAATGTCGAAAACTCCGATCTGACCATAGTCGCCGCTTCTCACCCTGCAACCAACCGGACAAACTTGAACCCGGAGGTCCGATCCCTGTCTTCACCCATTTGGGTGAAACAGGGCTTGCCCATGCCAGGGCAAAGTCTGGTCTGGGCCGTCGGGCGGAAGGGCGATGAGGGATGTGTCTGCGGGATAGGGGTCTAGCCGCCGCGCAATGCCTTGCCAGCGAGCAGGCTGACGAGCTCCTGCTGACGGGAAAGGCCGGTCTTTGAAAGCACGGCTTTGAGCTGCGTGCGCACCGTCTCTCGCGTCACGCCGATTTTTGATGCGAGTGCATCGACCGATCCGGCCTGAGCAACTCCACGTGCGACCTGGGCTTCTGCCGGCGTCAGGTCGAACAGTCCTTGCAGGACTTCCGCACTCGGTACCGCGCCGCGATCGACGGGCGTTACGATGAGCATGAAGGTGGCTTGCGTGAAGATATCGCGTGCGAATCCGCGCACCGGGACGACATGCAGGACCATCGGTACGCGATCCATGGCCGCTGCGATGGCGAGGGACTTGACGCCCCGGCTGTCGCGGACGAACGAGGTCCCCAGCGCCGCCGAGAACAATCCGTCCGCAGTGACATCGGTCAGGGTCAGCCGCTCTGCGCGGTCCTGGAACAGCGACGGCATCAGCGCTTCGAACAGCCCGTTCGCCGCAAGTAATTTGCCTCGTTCGCGCAATATTGCTCCGGGCAGCCCAATGGCCTGCAGTGCGTCGGCTTGCGCGCGCGCGCGCTCGAAGCCAAGGCGGTTTGCAGTCAGGGACGCCCGAGCCAGATGAGGCCTCAGGCCATCAAGGAACGAGACGACGTCGCGCGGCACCGGGCCGTTATCTTGGTGTCGCGGCATGACGATCGCAATCGAATCGCCGCTCGGTATTGAAATGAGGGTCCCGGCTCTGTAGCCGATTCCGTGCCTGCGGTAGAAATTGCAGTACACGTCATTGGTCGCGATCTCCTCCTCCGATAGAAGGTCTCCATCATTGAGGAAGCCGGCGTAGTTGAGGGCGGCGGCACGCGGCAGCAACGGATCGCGCTCACTCCATCCCTCTTGCAAGAAAAGAGGCATGGTCTGGTCGTGATTGACGGAATTGACCCCGCTGACATAGCCGTCGCGTACCGCGAAAAGCAGTCCGCCATTGCCGCCGATAGCGTTACCGATTTCATCGAGAACCGCGGGCCACAATGACGGTATGAGCCCGGCCTCGTAGATGCGGTCAATCAGATGATCGAGATGCCCAAATCCACTCATGCGCAGCGCGAGAGAGCAAACGCCGTAACTATAGCCGGGTGACCGGGCGACGCAATCCGGCACATCGAGAGGCGCCCCGGATCCTTGGAGGGAACCAGTCGGGCTCCTCAATCCTCGCCGTGGCGGCCTTGTCGGAGCGTTCGAACTCTACGACAAACTTTCTCCGGCCTTTCCCAAGTCGCGATTTCTTGCATCCCGCCTGCGGGATCAAGCTTCGCGACAAGCTGGCGGATCGCACGCGGCTATTGCGGCGGCGAGCCATGCGCGGGGAAGGGCAATCAGCAGGTTGTGCTTGGCTTGCTCCGGAAGGCGCGGCGCCCGCCTACTTCACCGCCCCAAAGCGGCTGTCGAACGAGTTCGACTGCACCACCGGTGCGGCGCCCATGATCTGCGTCGCTTCGCCCACGCCATCCGAGAGCGAGGGCTTCAGCGCCGGACGCGTCGCGGCAAGGCGCGTGTCCGGCTTCGCCGGTTCGGCGGGCTTGGCGGCGGCAACAGCCGGCTTCGGCGCGTCCTTTGCGGCATCCTTGGACTTGTCATGCCCCGGCACGAAGCGGGTTACTGCGGCCTTGAGCCTCGATGCTGCCGTGGGCGGCGTCACGGAGGTCTGGGCCGGCGCCACGGACGCAGTGGCCTGCGGCGGCGGCGTGGTCGCCGTGGTGTCGGCGGTGCCGAGGCCCATCTTGCGGCCGAGGTTCGAGAAGAAGCCGCCGCCCGAGGATTTCTCCTGGGATTTCTCTTGAGCTCTCTCCGCCGGCGCAGCTGCGGCGACACGCGTGGTCGCGGGCGCACTAACGGCGACAACCGGCTCTTCCTGCGGCGCTGGCGCGGATGCTGCCGCGTCGAGATTCGGCTTGGGCGGATTGACGTGGCCGGGGATCGTGCCGGGCGCCTTCGCCATCGCCAGCATCTGCAGCGTGGTGCCTTCGGCACCCTCGGACAGGCCGGTCGAGCCTTCCGGAATCTTGGCCGCGAACACCTTGTTCATGCCGCCGTCGATGCCGGTGTTCATGCGCGCCACCGGCGTGCCCTTGGCGACGAGCCTGGCGTATTCGGTTTCGTCCCTGGCCTGCTTCCCGCGCACGGCCTCGGCGATCTCCTCGGGGATCACATAGGCCGGGCATTTCGCCGAGGCGTCGAACACCAGGTCGCGCTTGGCGTCCGCCGGCTTCGCGGCGTCGAACACGTATTTCTTCTCGCAGAAATCGACCTTCGGCTCCTGCCGCGTCACCTCGAAATGATCATAGCCTTCCTTGATCATCTTCCAGAATGGCATGTTCGGATTGTTCCGGTGCCTGGCCATGTTCACCGGCGTCATCTTGAACGGATAGGCTTGCAGCTGGAACGCCTTCTGGCCGCCGAAGAAGGATTCCCGCCCGAGCGAATAGATCTCCGCGATCTGCTCGTCCGTCATCGCGTAGCAGCCGCGCGAGGAGCAATCGCCATGCACCATCAGCTGCGAGCCGGTCCGCCCCAAAGCCTTGTCGAATGCGTTCGGATATCCCGTGTTGAAGGACAGGTAATAGGCCGATTGCGGATTCATCTGGCTCGGGTTGATCGAGTAGAATCCCTCCGGCGCCTGGCGGTCGCCTTCGCGCACCTTGGGGCCGAGGTCGCCGGACCAGCGGCAGATCGGATAGGTCTTGAGCAGGGCGAACTTGCCTGACCGGGTCTGCTTCCAGATCTCGAGCTCGGCCTCCTGCTTGAACAGGCGGACCAGGATCGGCGATTGCAGATCCATGTCCTTCTCGGCCATCGCAGCGATCAGCTTCGGCGGCACCGGCTGGTTGGCCTTGGCGTTGGTCGCGAGCGAGACCTGGTCGGTGTTGCAGCCGGCCAGCAGGCCGCCGGCCGTCATCAGCGCAACCGAAGCCAAGAGCGCGCGAGCAAGCGAACGAGAAATCAAGATGGACCCCACACCGTGCCGGGCTATGAAGCGCGAACCCCAATTCTTCTGGAGCATGATCCGACCGGCGAACCGGACCCGATGGACGGGCTTTTTCAGCTCACGCCCCAGCGCCTGTGCCCTGAAGCCATTGATTAAAATTCTAACCTCTGGGTCATGTGGTCGCAACCCGAACGGGGATCACGAGGGCGTTGGCCCAAAGCTGTAGTCAACAGAGACTTAAACTGGGCCGGAACTTGGACCACGCGGCCCCACCGCCACTGAGATCGCCGATTTGGGCAAAAAAAGGGTTAATGCGGGGTTACCGTCTCGCTCTTCACCTCCCCCGCTTGCGGGGGAGGCCGGGAGGGGGCTCGCGCCGCATTGGGAATGTCGCGAGAGGAGACACCCTCTCCCCAACCCTCCCCCGCAGGCGGGGGAGGGAGCGCACCGCCGTTGCGGCGCTAAAACGGGCGAATCAGCCCAGTTTCCGGCCGATATCGAGGAATTTCTGCCGCCGCTGCTTGCGGATGGCCTCGGCGTCGAGGTCCCGGAGCTCGTCGAAGGCCTTGGCGATGGCTTCGCCCGTGGTGGCGATCATGGCCGCGGGGTCGCGATGGGCGCCGCCGACCGGCTCCTTCAGGATCTGGTCGATCACGCCGAAGCGGAGCATGTCCTGGGCGGTGATCTTCATGTTGTTGGCGGCTTCCTGCGCCTTGGTGCCGTCGCGCCAGAGGATGGAGGACGCCGCCTCCGGCGAGATCACGCTGTAGATCGCGTGCTCCAGCATCAGCACCTTGTTGGCGGTGGTGATGGCGATGGCGCCGCCCGACATGCCCTCGCCGGTGATGATGGCGACGTTTGGCACGGTCAGCGCCAGGCAGGCGTCAGTCGAGCGCGCGATCGCCTCGGCCTGGCCGCGCTCCTCGGCGCCGATGCCGGGATAGGCGCCCGCGGAATCGGCGAGCGACAGCACGGGCAGGCCGAAGCGCTCGGCCATCTCCATCAGCCGCACGCATTTGCGATAGCCTTCGGGCCGCGCCATGCCGAAATTATGCCTGATGCGGCTGTCGGTGGAATCGCCCTTCTCCTGGCCCATCACGCAGATCGGTTCGCCGCGGAAGCGGCCGAAGCCGGCGACCAGCGCCTCGTCCTCGCCGAACTTGCGGTCGCCGGCGAGCGGGGTGAATTCGGTGATCAGGCCCTTGATGAAGTCGTTGAAATGCGGCCGCTGCGGATGCCGCGCGACCAGCGTCTTCTGCCACGGCGTCAGGTTCTGATAGAGGTCGGCCAGCGCCTGCGCCGCCTTGTCCTCGATCCGCCCGATCTCGTCGCTGATGTCGGTGCCGGACGCCGCGAGCGCCCGCAATTCATCGACCTTGGAGTCGAGCTCGGCGACGGGCTTTTCGAAGTCGAGATAGCTGCGCATCTGGTCTTGCATCAACTCAATATAGGGGGGCGGGGCCTTGGAGCGAAGCGAGGTTAGGGCTGCGGAAAGAAGTGTAGTGTCTTCAATGGTTTGGCTTGTGCGCTCGTGTGGCGCCAGCCAAATCAATCGGTGAGGCCCCGGCTCTTTCTGCGGAGATGCGGCCGAAGTCAAGGCGGTTTCGGTTGTCCTCCCGACCCCGATGTCGCGTCCCGGACGCGCTGCAGCGCTTCTTGAGCGCTGCTGCGCAGAGCCGGGACCCAGCAAGCGGCATGGCCCCGGCTCAGCAGCGTATCACTTACATGCTGCGCTACGTCCGGGGCACGAGACCTCTCACCTACCCTACTTCTCCGCCAGTGGGTGCAGGTCGCGCACCAGGCTCTTCAGCCGCTCCTCGACCACATGGGTGTAGATCTGCGTCGTGGAGATGTCGGTGTGGCCGAGCAGCGTCTGCACGATGCGCAGATCGGCGCCGTTGTGCAGCAGGTGGCTGGCAAAGGCGTGGCGCAGCACGTGCGGGGAGACCAGCCGGGCCTGCAGCCCGGAGGCGACCGCGAGCTCCTTCAAATCGCGGGCGAAATGCTGCCGCGTCAGATGTCCGCTCTCGCCGAAGGAGGGGAATAGCCATTTCGAGGCGGCGAGGCTGTCTTTCTTCTTCTCGGTCTTTGCCGCCTCCGTCGCGGCGAGGTAGTCGGCCATCGCCTGCCGCGAGGCCTCGTTGAGCGGCACCAGGCGCTCCTTGTTGCCCTTGCCGCGCACCACGATCATGCGCGCGTCGCGCTTGGCCGCCGAGCGCGGCAGCGCCACCAGCTCGGAGACGCGCAGGCCCGTGGCGTAGAGCACCTCGAGCAGGCAATAGAGCCTGAGAGCGCGCAGCCGCTTCGTCGGCGAGGCCTCTTCCGCCTCGCTCAACTCCTTGGCGCGGCGGAGCATGCGGTCGACATCCGCGATCGACAGCACCTTGGGCAGGCCGCGGCCGCGCTTGGGACCGGACAGGATCGCGGCCGGATCGTCGCCGCGGATGCGCTCATTGAGGAGGAAGCGGTAGAGATGCCGCATCGCCGACAGGCGGCGGGCGACGCTGGTGGATTTGAAGCCGCGGATGTCGAGATCGGCGAGATAGTCGCGCAGCGTCTGCGTTTCCGCGTCCACGAAATTGTGGCCGACGCGGCCCAGGAAATCCGAGAAGTCGGTGAGGTCGCGGCGATAGGCATCGAGCGTATTGGGCCCCGCGCCCTGTTCCGCCGCGAGCATGTCGAGGAACAGGCCGATGAGCTTGGCGTCTGAGGGCTTGGTGGGCATGCCTCTGAGGCTAGCGCCTATTTCTTGAGAAATTTATCCGGCGGGATCGTCACCGTCATTTCCCGTGGCTTGGGATTGACGAAGTTCGCCAGCGCGAAGACCACGCCATAGACGATGCCGGCGATCACGGCGACGACCGTCAGGAAGCGGAAGAGGCTGGGCATCGTTCTGGGGTCTCGGGCAGAGGACTTGGATAGGGGTCTTGGATAGGGGTCTTGGATAGGGGTCTTGCGTAGGGCTCTTGGTCGGTCTTGGCAGCCAAATTAACCAATGAAATCATCCAACATGTTCGCCGTTTCGTGGCAAGAGTCCTCTGGCGAGGGCCCCCATGGGATCGTATAGGTGGCCAAAGCATGCCGCCCCCGGCGGCAGATCGAGCGAGATCCAATCGAGCGAGACAATGTCCGACGCCGCGGTGCCAGCACAAGCGACCCCTGAGGCCGACATCCTGTCGGCGCTCGGCGCGCGCTCGATCGTGCTGGTCGGCATGATGGGGGTGGGCAAGTCCACCATCGGCCGGCGGTTGGCGGCGCGGCTTGGCCTGCGATTTCTCGATGCCGATGTCGAAATCGAGGTGGCCCACGCCGGCATGACCATCCCGGAAATCTTTGCGACCCATGGCGAGCCCTATTTCCGCGACGGCGAGGCCCGCGTGATCGCGCGCCTGCTCGAGGGCGGGCCGATCGTGCTGGCGACCGGTGGCGGCGCTTTCATGCGCGAGGAGACGCGCACGCGCATCGCGGCGAAGGCCATCTCGATCTGGCTGAGGGCGGACCATGACGTCATCATGCGCCGGGTGCGGCGCCGTGCCGATCGTCCGCTGCTTCAGACCGCCGATCCCGAAGGAACCGTGACGCGCCTTCTCGCCCAGCGCGAGCCGGTCTATGCCAGTGCCGACCTCACCATCGCCTCGCGCGACGTGCCGCACGACCGGATCGTCGAGGAGTGCATCGGGGCGCTGCACGCCCATCTCTGCGGCGGACAGGCCGCCCAACCACCTGCCGACGTTGCGAGTGCCGTACGATGACTGCGCCGTTGAAACATTCCGATCCAGTCAAGGTCGACGTCGCGCTCGGCGACCGCGCCTATGACATCGTCATCGGCCGCGGCGTGCTGTCTTCGCTTGGAGAACGGGTCGCAGCCTTGCGGCCGGGCGTGCGCACGGCCATCGTGACCGACCGCACCGTCGCGAAATACTGGCTCGAGCCCACTGAGGCGTCGCTCGCAGCCAGCGGTATTCCGACCTCGCGCATCGTCGTCGAGGAAGGCGAGATCTCCAAGACCTATGCGGGCCTCGAAAAAGTCAGCGAAGCCCTGATCGCCGCCAGGATCGAGCGCAACGATCTCGTCATCGCACTCGGCGGCGGCGTCGTCGGCGATCTCGCCGGCTTTGCCGCGGCGATCCTGCGCCGCGGCGTCGATTTCGTGCAGGTGCCGACCTCGCTTCTCGCGCAGGTCGATTCATCCGTGGGCGGCAAGACCGGCATCAACTCGCCGCAGGGCAAGAACCTGTTAGGGGCCTTCCACCAGCCGGTGCTGGTCATCGCCGACACCGCCGTGCTCGACACGCTGTCGCCGCGCCAGTTCCGCGCCGGCTATGCCGAGGTCGCCAAATACGGCGTGCTCGGCGACGAGGCCTTCTTCACCTGGCTGGAAAAGAACCATTCCGACATCTTCACGGGCGGCTCCGCGCGCGAGCACGCGATCGCGACCTCGTGCCGCGCCAAGGCGGGCGTCGTCTCCCGCGACGAGCGCGAGACCGGCGAGCGCGCGCTGCTCAATCTCGGCCACACCTTCGGCCATGCGCTGGAAGCGGCGACCGGCTTCTCCGACCGCCTGTTCCACGGCGAGGGCGTCGCGATCGGCATGACGCTGGCGGCGCAGTTCTCGGCCAGGCTCGGCATGATCGGCGAGACCGATGCGATGCGCGTCGAACGGCACCTGATCGAAGCCGGCCTGCCGACGCGCCTGCAGGACATCGCCGGTTTCGCGCAGGAAGGACTTGCCGATGCCGATGCGCTGATGGCGCTGATGGCGCAGGACAAGAAGGTCAAGCGCGGCAAGCTCACTTTCATCCTGCTGGAGGCCGTGGGACGCGCGGTGATCGCCAAGGACGTCGAGCCGACCTTGGTGCGTGATTTCCTGCAGTCGAAACTGTCGCAGTGATGGCGGGACCGTTCAGGCCGGCCGCCCGCGCAACGGCGGGGAATGCCGAGGCGGTCGCGAGGCAAACATGAGTTCGATCTCGATCAATCTGCTGCTGGCGGTCCTCTTGCTCGCCGCCAACGCGTTTTACGTGGCTGCGGAATTCGCGCTCGTGAAGAGCCGCGGCTTTCGCGTCAAGGCCATGGTCGAGCAGAACCGCTTCGGCGCGCGCCTGCTGCAGACGATGATGGGAAACATCGAATCCTATCTCGCCTGCTGCCAGCTCGGCATCACCATGGCGTCCCTCGGTCTTGGTTGGATCGGTGAGCCGACCGTGTCGGCGCTGCTGAGTCCGATCCTCCAGCCGCTCGGTTTGTCGGATGCCACGCTGCACTTCGTCTCGTTCGTGGCGGGTTTCCTGGTCTTCTCCTCGCTGCATATCATCATCGGCGAGCAGGTGCCGAAAACGCTTGCGATCAGGGAGCCGATGCCGGTGTCGCAGTGGATCGCCTATCCGCTGTATTTTTCCTACCTGGTGTTCTATCCATTGAGCTGGTGTCTCAACGCGGCTTCGAGCGGGATCCTGCGTCTGATCGGGGTCCAGGAGTTTTCGCAGCACGAGATCCTGACGGATTCCGAGATCGAGGGCCTGGTCGAGGAATCGGCCGTGCACGGCAAGATCGAGAGCGGCGAGGCCGAATACATTCACAACGTCTTCCGCCTCGGCGAGCTGACCGTGTCCGACGTGATGGTTCATCGCACCGCCATGGTGATGATCAATGCCGACCTGCCGCCGGAGGAGCTGGTGCGTGAGGTGCTGGCCACCGAATACACCCGCATTCCGCTGTGGCGCGACAAGTCGGAGAACATCATCGGCATCCTGCACGCCAAGGATCTGTTGCGGGCCATCCGCGCCGCGGAGGGCGATACGTCGCGCATCGACGTCACCACCATCATGCTGCCGCCCTGGTTCGTGCCGGAAATGCGGCCGATATCCCAGCAGCTCAAGGCGTTCCGCCGTCGCAAGACCCATTTCGCGCTCGTCGTCGACGAGTATGGCGAGGTCGAAGGCCTCGTGACGCTGGAAGACATTCTGGAGGAGATCGTCGGCGATATCTCCGACGAGCACGACGTGGTCGTCGCCGGCGTCCGCCGTCAGCCCGACGGCTCCGTCGTGGTCGACGGTTCGGTCCCGATTCGCGATCTCAACCGCGCGCTGGACTGGCACCTGCCCGATGAAGAGGCAACGACGGTCGCCGGCCTCGTCATTCACGAAGCGCGCTCGATCCCCGACCGCGGTCAGAGTTTTACCTTCCACGGCTTCCGCTTCCGCGTCCTCCGCCGCGAGCGCAACCGCATCACCGCGCTCCGTATTTCACCGGTGGCACGCGAGGGTGAGCTGGAGGAGACCAAGCCGAGACGGGCCGGAACGTCGTTTTAGTTTTGCTCACGTTGCACCAGCATCGTCATTCCGGGGCGATGCGGGGCATCGAACCCGGAATCGAGATTCCGGGTTCGGCTCTTTGAGCCGCCCCGGAATGACGGAGCTAGCCTTCCCCCGGCGCCTGCGCCTGGATCGCGAGCGCGTGCACGCCGCCGGACAGTTCCGCGGCGAGCGCCGAATTTATCATGCGATGGCGGTCGACCCGGCTCTTCCCTTTGAAGGCGGCAGACACGATATACACCCGAAAGTGCGTCTCGCCGCCCGGCTGATGGCCGGCGTGGCCCTCATGCAAATGTGACTCGTCGACGACCTGCAGGCTTTCCGGCGTGAAAGCTTCCTGCAACTTGTTGCTGATAGTGTCTTTCATGACCATGAGTGCCATTAAGGGACGCGATCGCGGCCCGTCAACTCCCGGGCCTCACGCTAATTGCAATGTCAAGACTTGAAGGTTTTTGCATTGCGTAGTCAAAGTCAGCCATGCCGATCGATTCATCAAAGTTCTTCGACTCCATCCGCGTCAAGCCGCGCGGCAAGCAGGCGGAAGCGAAGCCGCGCGACAGCGTGGTCGCCTGCGAATGGACCGGCTGCCAGAACAAGGGCAGCCACCGCGCGCCGAAGGGTCGCGAGAACCAGCGCGAATACTGGCACTTCTGTCTCGACCACGTGCGCGAGTACAACCAGAACTACAATTTCTTCTCCGGCATGAACGCCGACGCCGTCGCGCGCTACCAGAAGGATGCGCTGACCGGCCATCGTCCGACCTGGAAGATGGGCGCCAATGGCGGCAAGAAGGGTGCGGAAGCCGAGATCGACATGGCGTCTGACCCGTTCAGCATGTTCAGCGAGATCAACGGCCGCGCGAACTGGCGGAAGGGCCCGGACGCCCAGCCGAAGGCCGAGACGCGCAAGGTGATGAACGCCGAGCGCAAGGCGCTCCAGGTCATGGGCCTCGGCCCCAGCGCCACGCTCGCCGACGTCAAGACCAAGTACAAGGCGCTGGTCAAGCAGCATCACCCCGATGCCAATGGCGGCGACCGCTCCACCGAAGATCGCCTGATCGAGATCATCAAGGCGTATAATTATCTGAAGACGGTCGTGCGGGAGGCGTAAGGCCTCCGCGCCTGGTTTGGATGCCGCCCGCCCGGAAGCGGACGGCACCTTCGTCGTTACCTTGTCCGACAGACACGGACGCGCTTGACGACGCGGCGTCCATGATAGCCGCGCGTGACCACGGTGCGTACGGTGCAGACCTTTCGCGGAACGTAATGATAGCGTGCGTTCACGACGTCCCCCGGCACTGAAGCGTTTGCGATGGGATGCGCCGGCAGCGCATGGGCTGGCACCGCGAGCGACGACAGAGCGAACAGCGTTCCGGCAGCGAGGGCGTAGGAGAGCTTCTTCATTACAATTCCTTTTCGTGACTGCCCCTGAAGACATTCGTAGGGGCGATCATGAATGCGCGGCCAGCGTCTTTGTTCCAGCTGGCCGCGGAGTCCTTCCGTCGCGTGCTCGAAAAGGCCCGAACAAGGTCAATCCTGACGAGCCCGGATATCGTGCTTGCGTCTAATCTGCAGGCATCGTCCCGACGTAGGACGAGCTTGGCCGGATCAACCGTCCCGTCCGCTGCTGCTCGCGCGCGTGGGCGGTCCATCCCGCGGCGCGTGCCACCGCGAAGATCGGCGTGAAGGCCTGCCTTGGAATAGCAAGCGCATCGAGCAGGATCGCAGTGAAGAACTCCACATTCGTCTCCAGCGGCCGCTCCGGATTCTTCTTGCGCAGCGCGGCGCGGATATAGGCTTCAACCTCGCCGGCGAAGGGCAGGTCGGCGCCGTTGGAAGCCAGCGCCTCGATCGCGGTCTTCAGCACGTCGGCGCGGGGGTCGCGCACGCGATAGACGCGGTGGCCGAAGCCCATCATCCGCTCGCCGCGCGAAAGCGCCGCGTCGACCCACGGCTTGATCCGTTCACGCGAGCCGATCGCATCCAGCATTTCCAGCACCGGCTCCGGCGCGCCGCCATGCAGGGGACCGGTGAGCGCGCAATAGCCCGCGGTCACGGCGGCGAACAGATCGGCTTGCGTCGAGGCCACCACGCGCGTCGTGAAGGTCGAGGCATTCATGCCGTGGTCGCAAACCGTGACGAGATACGCATCGAGCGCGGTGACCTCGCGCGCTGCCGGCGCGCGCCCGTGCAGCATGCGCAGCGTGTCGGCCGCGTGGCTCACGCCGGGATCGGGCGCGACCGGCTCCAGCCCCTTGGTGCGGCGGACCAGTGCGCCTGCGATCACCGGGAATGCGCCGACGATGGTCGCTTCATGTTCGAGCCCGTGCTCGGCGCGAAGCCCGGCGACGGCTGCGCGAAACCCGTCGACGATGCCCATGCCGCGCGTCGCCGCCAGCAGGTCGGGCAGCCGCGTGAAGGCGCGCTCGCGCGCCGCGCCCAGGCTCGCCCGCACATTGGCTTCGCTCAGGCTGGTCTTGCTGGCGCCATTCCAGAGCCGGGCGGTGACGCCTTCGAAACTCGATTTGGCGGCGAGCTTGCCGACATGCTCGCCGGCGATGATCAGCTCGCCGCGTTCGCCGTCGACATGGCTCAGCACGGTTTCGGCCGCGGTGACGCCGTCCAGCCCGATCTGGCTCTTGGTCAGATGAATGTTCATGGCCTGTCTCCTTTCATTTCACGCGAGAAAGGTCAGGCCTCTCGACAGATTGATCAATCTTGATTACGTAAATCAATATGAAAAATTCCGATGGGCTGTATCTCTCTGCCCGGGAGGCGGCCGCCGAGCTCGCGATCTCCCCGGCCACCCTCTACGCCTATGTCAGCCGTGGCCTGATCCGCTCCGAGCCGACGCCGGATTCGCGCAAGAACCGCTACCGGGCCGAGGATGTCCGGGCGCTGAAGGAGCGCCGGGTGCCGTCGCCGGAGCCGCGCGGGCTGCGCAGCTTCGACGCGGACCTGCCGGTGATGGACACGGAGATCTCGACCATCACCGAGGAGGGCGCGATCTATCGCGGCGTCAATTGCGTCGATCTTTCCGAAAGCGACACGCTGGAGCACACGGCGACGCTGCTCTGGGACGTCTCCGGCGTCGATCCGTTCGCTCCGGACAATCAGCCGGAGATATCCGAGGAGATGCGCACGATCGGGCAGGCCGCGCGCCGGGCGGCGCCGATCGACCGGGCCATCGCCGTGCTGGCGCTGGCCGCCAGCGCCGATCCCCGCGCCTTCACCCGTGCGCCCGATGGCCGCGCCATGGTCGGCGCGCGCATCGTCCGTCTGCTGGTTGCGACCATGCTCAACGCCGAGCCCTCGGCCGAGCCGCTGCACCGGCAAATCGCGAAGGCGTGGACGGCGGACAACAAGCATGCGCCCGACCTGATCCGCCGGGCGCTGGTGCTGCTGGCCGATCATGAGCTGAACGCCTCGACCTTCACAGCCCGTTGCGCGGCCTCGACCGGTCTCAATCTCTACGATTCCGTCATCGCCGGCCTCGCCGCGCTGAAAGGGCCGAAGCATGGCGGGGCCGGCGTGCTGGCCTCGCAGCTCGTGAAAGCGCTGGTCGACCGCGACGTCGAGCCGATGGTGCGCGAGCGCGTCGCGCTCGGCGAGCGTTTTGCCGGCTTCGGCCATGGCGTCTACAAGCGCGGCGATCCCCGCGCGCAATCGCTGCTGAACGCATTGTCGCGCGCCGGCGCGCCGCGCAAATTCACCCGCGAGGTGCCGGAGCGCATCGCGGAAGCCACCGGCGAATTCGTCAACATCGACTATGCGCTCGCCGTCCTCGTGCACGCGCTGCGCCTGCCCGCGGGCAGCGAGCTCGCTCTGTTCGCCATGGCCCGCAGCGTCGGCTGGATTGCGCACGCCAGCGAGCAATTGCAGTTCGGCAAGCTGATCCGGCCGCGGGCGAGGTATGTGGGACCGGCGCCGGGGCGGAGAATGGGGGCTACGGAAGCGAAGTCCTAGGGTGCCTACTCGGATGCACGACGTCCTGCGGCGAAGCCAAAGCGACTTTGTCGCCTCGTTTTGTTAGGTTCTGGCGTAATTCTGAAATCCGGGCGCAGGAGCAATATGGACAATCGTGCAGGCGAGATGTTGGTGTTCGTACGTGTGGTGGAGACGGGCAGTTTCTCCGAAGCTGCCCGTCTCATGCTGATGACGCCGTCCACGGTCTCGAAGTTGATCGCCCGGCTGGAGGTCCGGCTCGGCGTACGCCTGATCGAGCGGTCGACGCGCCGGCTCGCGCTCACGGGCGAGGGGCAGTTCTATTTCGAGCGCAGCCAGGCGCTGCTCGCTTCGCTGGATGAGACCGAGCAGCTGATCGCGCAGGGCGGCGCGGAAGCCGAAGGGGTTATTCGTGTCAACGCCTCGGTGACGTTTGGCACGGCGGCGCTCGAGCCGATCCTGCCCGCATTCTTTCAGGCCTACCCCCGGATCGTCGTCGATCTGTCGTTGTCGGACGAGGTGGTCGATCTCTATCTCGACCGCACCGACGTCGCGATACGCGTCGGCAAGCTAGCGGATTCCCACCTGATGGCGCGCAGGATCGGCGAGACCCGGCGGCGCATCGTCGCCTCGCCCTCCTATCTCGCGCGTCACGGAACGCCACAAACGCCGGAAGACCTGGTCCATCACAACTGCCTGGGTTTCAACTTCCGACGCGCGATGCCGGTGTGGCCGATGCGAGAAGGCGGACGCATCGTCGAGCGCATGCTCAGCGGGTCATTGCTCGCCAACAACGCCGAGACGCTTCGCCGTATGGCGATCGCCGGAGTCGGCATCGTTCGGGCAGCCGACTATCATCTGCGCCAGCCCATCGCGCGCGGCGAGCTTGTCGAGCTCCTCGCCGACAGCGATATCGGTGTGACCGACGAGATCCACGCCTTGTTCCGCGGCGCGCAGCTCCTGCCGGCGCGGGTGCGGGCCTTTCTCGATTTCACGGTGCCGCGCATGCAGCGCTTCCTTGCCGAAGGATAGGCAGACGACGGCCGAGGCGTAGCGTTTGCCCCGGCCGCGCAACGTCTCAGCGTCGGTCGCGTTCCAGGATTTCCATGCGCATCAACTGGACTCCGCCCTCGGCAAGCGCCGGAAGCTTGGCGAGCCAGTCCTTGACGTAGGGCATGGCGTTGTGTGCCTCGAAATCGTCCTTCGTGGCGAAGACCTCGTAGAAGACGAAGTGGCCGGGACGCTCGCGGTCCTGCTGGAGGAAATAGACAAGGTTCTTGGGATCGCTGCGCACCTGTGCGATCAGCGGCAGCGTGGCCGCACGCAGCTCGGCCTCCTTGCCGGGCTTGGCGCGCACTTCGGCGATGATCGAATAAGCGCTGGCCGGGATCTGGGCGTAGCGGATACCGCTGGCTTCCTTAGCTGAGGCCGGGATGGATGCACCAATCACGCCGGCTCCGAGCAGGATGGCGAGCGCAAATGATTCTACGAATCGGAGTTTCATTTTCCAGTTTCCATTTTCGAGAGCAACAAACGGGAGCTTCAGTTGCGTTCGACCCAATCACTGTCCGGTCAGAGTGCGCTGCCGTGCGGCGTGCGCGCTGGCGAAGCGCTGCTTCACCGGTCCGAGCGCCTTCACGAATTCGAGCTGCTCGCCCTCCGGGCCCTTGCAGTAGATCAACTCCCAGCCATCCGACGGAGCCACCGTCACCTTGTTGGTGTTGGTGTTCTCGGGGGCGGCCTTGCGCTCCGCCTCGGTTCGCACGCGGATGATGCGGTTGGCCCGCACTTGCGTCATGCCGCGCCGCGCGGATTCTGCTTCGAGGTCGGCGATGAACTTGTTGAAGTCGACATCGTCGCGCACGTAGAAGCAGATGTGCATCATGCGCGGATAGGCAGGGCTCATGTTCTGCACCGGTGGCGCGAAGCTGTTGGCGCTGCCCATCGGCTCCTGCGCGTTGCGATATTGCAGCAGCTCGATCACGACATTGTCGAACTGGACGAAGCGTACGTCGAGCCGCTGATCGCCGTCCCGAAGGTTCGGCACACCGATCGTCTGCGGATCGACGTGGAGTTCGCCGGCGCGGATTTCCTGATCGGCGAGCAATGTGTTCTGTACGGGATCGCCCGGGAAGTCGCCGTGGCGAAACACCTCCGTGCCGCCCAGCACCTCGGTGTAGAATTCGAAGGCGCGCTCCATGTTCTGCACCGTCAAGCCGAAATGCTGCACCCCCTGCAGGCGGACCGCAAGCGGACCGGCATTGCGTTCGACTGCGGACATTCCGTCGATGCCGCGAGCCGAGGTCGTGGCGGCGAGCGCCGGGCCCGCTGTCGCGGCCCCCGCGATCATCGCAGCGCCGGCCGTCAGCAGCATGTCGCGGCGGCTGGGATCGGCTGCTTTGTCCGTTTCAAGGTCATGCATGGTTTTTCTCCTTTTTCGTTCAGTTGAGATGCGTCGATTCGGGACGCGGGGGGCCAGCCGGGCGAAGCGGGCTTCGACCGGTGAGCGTCGTCGGTGTTGAGCTTGTGGGTTAGACCGCGATGGGAAGCGGTGCGGCCGGGTTGACCAGATCCGCGGCGCGTAATTCGCGCCAGAAGTCGGCGGGGATCGTCTCCTCGAGCGCTGCGCGGTCTTCGGCGATCCGGCTGGGCCGGCTGGCGCCCGGGATCACGGCCGCTACAGCAGGGTTCGCCAGAGCGAATTGGAGGCCGGCTGCCTTCATGCTGATCTTGTGGCGATCAGCGATCGCCTTGATCGCTGCGACCCTAGCGATGATCGCCGGTGTCGCGGGGGCATATTCGAAGTTCGGGCCTCCGACGAGCGCGCCCGAGCTGTAGGGGCCGCCGACGATAATCTCGAGCTTGCGCTCCGCCACCACCGGCATGACGCGCTGGAGCGCCCGGCCGTGGTCGAGCAGCGTATAGCGGCCGGCAAGCAGGAAGGCGTCGGGGCGCGGCTCATCGAGATCGAGCAGCAGTTCGATCGGTTCGACCCGGTTCACGCCCAGACCCCAGGCCTTGATGACACCTTCGTCGCGCATCCTTTGCAGGGCCCGGAAGGCGCCTTTTCGGGCGCTTTCAAACACGCTCAGCCATTCGTCGCCGTAGAAGTCCTGCGCGACGTCGTGGACGAAGGCGATGTCGATATGATCGGTCTTGAGCCGCTTCAGGCTGTCTTCAATCGAACGGTATGTTGCGTCTTCGCTATAGTCGTTGACCACCTTGTTGGGGCGGCCATGCGCGAACACGCCGCCCTTTTCGCCATAGTCGCGCGGGCCTCCCTCGATCTCGTCGAGAACGATGCGGCCGACCTTGGTGCTGATGACGTAGTTCTGGCGCGGCTTGCCGGCAAGCGCACGACCCATGCGGATCTCGGCGAGGCCGGCGCCATAGAAAGGAGCATTGTCAAAATAGCGAATGTCATCGTTCCAGGCGGCGTCGACTGTCGCCAGCGCTTCAGCCTCGGGAATGTCGCGGAACATGTTGCCGAGCGGTGCCGCACCGAAGCCAAGTTTGCCGGGCAGGATGTTGTTCAACGCCATCGTACGGACCTTTCAGTCAGACCACCGGACCCATCTCCGGTGTCGATGGCTGAAATACATTCGGGCCCGCACGCACGGTAGCCGGGCGCTGATCTCAGCACCTTGGATTTGAATTCACAGATTGAGCTGCCTGTGGTCGGTCAGGGCTCTGAGCTGGCGCCTAAGCCCGCGGCTTTGCAGTAGCAACGCCGCCGCCATTTCGGCGGCGATAGATCCATCCCGCCAAACCCAGCAGGATCGCGACCCCGACCACCGTCAAGATCCAGATGTGCTTGCCGACATGCCCATGATAATGCAGCCCGGCATATTCGTGCAGGGCCGAGACCGCCAGCACGCCGGGCAGCACATGCGCGGGCGCCCAGGCCAGGATGGCCGGGATGTTCACCGCGTAGAATTTCGCCGGCGCCATGCCCAGCGCGCCGGCGGTCACGGGGACGAAGGCCCGGACCGGCGGCACGAAGCGGGCGAAGAACACGGCCCAGGTGCCGAAGCGGTTGAAGAAGCTCTCGCTCTCGGCGACCACGCGCGGATAATTGGTCAGCGGCCAGGTGTTGAGGATCTCGCGCTGGCGCCGGTGCCCGATCCAGTAGGCCGAACCGTCGCCGAGCACGGCGCCGAGCGCGGCCGCCAGCAGCACCCATTGCAGCTCGAGTTCGCCGCCCGGGACCAGGGCGCTCAGCGCCAGGATGATGGTCGAGCCCGGGATCACCGATCCCACCACCGGCACGGCTTCGAGCAGCGCCGCCAGGAACAGGACCAGATAGCCCAGCCATGGATGGGCCGAGACGAAGGCGATGAGCGGATCGAGGAAGGACGTCACGTCGTCTCTGTGGCGGGCTGGAGCATTTGGAGTTCGGACCCTACCTAAGTAAGCACGTGCGGCAAAAGTGCCATTTAGGCAGGCAGAGGCCTTACCCCGCCCGAAATTCGAGCGTGATTCGCAAGGCAGCCCTCCAAAAACTGCGTTCCTTGCCTATCTAGATGAAAACACGACGGAACTTTGATTGGAGGGCGGGCTTCTGCCGGCCCCGTGTCTCTGATAGGTTGCTTTGCAGCACCCAGCCGCAGCCAACGTGCGAATAACCGGTTTCGGGACCGCCCGGGACCTCGGAGGATTGATGACGACCGCCGCCCTGTCCAAAGTTGAGGAAGTTTCCGGTCTGCCCGACATGAAGGTGTCGGTGCGCCAGGTGTTCGGGATCGACAGCGATCTCGAAGTCCCCGCCTATTCCGAAGTCGACCCTCACGTGCCCGAAGTCGATGCCGATTACCGCTTCGACCGCGCCACCACGCTCGCCATTCTCGCGGGCTTTGCGCGCAACCGCCGCGTCATGGTGACCGGCTATCACGGCACCGGCAAATCCACTCATATCGAGCAGGTCGCCGCCCGCCTGAACTGGCCCTGCGTGCGCGTCAACCTCGACAGCCACATCAGCCGTATCGATCTCGTCGGCAAGGATTCGATCGTGGTCCGTGACGGCAAGCAGGTCACCGAATTCCGCGACGGCATCCTGCCCTGGGCGCTGCAGCACAACGTTGCGCTGGTGTTCGACGAATACGACGCCGGCCGCCCGGACGTGATGTTCGTGATCCAGCGCGTGCTGGAAGTCTCGGGACGCCTGACGCTGCTCGACCAGAACAAGGTCATCAAGCCGCACCCGGCGTTCCGGCTTTTCGCCACAGCGAATACGGTGGGCCTCGGCGACACCTCGGGCCTCTACCACGGCACCCAGCAGATCAACCAGGGCCAGATGGACCGCTGGTCGATCGTCACCACGCTGAACTATCTCAGCCATGACGAGGAGGTGGAGATCGTGCTGGCCAAGGCCAAGCACTATCGCACCCAGGAAGGCCGCGACATCGTCAACAAGATGGTCCGCCTCGCCGACCTGACCCGCAACGCCTTCGCCAATGGCGACCTGTCGACGGTGATGAGCCCGCGCACGGTGATCACCTGGGCGGAGAACGCCGACATCTTCGGCGATATCGGCTTCGCCTTCCGGGTCACCTTCCTCAACAAGTGCGACGAGCTCGAACGGCCCCTGGTCGCCGAGTTCTACCAGCGCTGCTTCAACGCGGAGCTGCCGGAATCGGCGGTGAACGTGGCGCTGAGCTGAAGTTCTCTCGGTGTGTCGTCCCGGACAAGCGAAGCGCAGATCCGGGACCCATACCCACAGGGAGTGGTTTTGCGAAGACTCGGAGTTACCAGCTTCGCCCACAACCTTTCCCCGTGGCTATGGGTCCCCGCGTTCGCGGGGACGACGGATCAAGCTGAGCCCGGGACGACGGTGAGATCGAGATGAGCACCACCTCCAACTCCAAATTCCGCAGCAACAAGGAGGCGCCGACCGAGCCGTTCAAGCGCTCGGTCGCCTCCTGCCTCAAGGCGATCGCGAAATCGCCCGAGCTCGACGTCTCCTTCGCGGCCGAGCGGCCCGGGCTTGCGCCGGGCAAGGCGCGGCTGCCCGAGCCGGCGCGCAAAATGACCAAGCGCGATGCCGCGATCGTGCGCGGCCATGCCGATTCCATCGCGCTCAAGCTCGCCTGTCACGATCCCAAGGTTCATCGCAAGCTGATGCCCGGCAATCCGCAGGCCCGCGGCGTGTTCGAGGCGGTCGAGCAGGCCCGCGTCGAGGCGATCGGCGCGCGCCGCATGGCCGGCGTTGCCAAGAACCTCACCGCGATGCTCGACGACCACTTCCATCGCGGCAAGTTCGACGAGATCACCGACCGCGCCGATGCGCCGCTCGCCGATGCGCTGGCGATGCTGGTGCGCGAGCGCCTGACCGGCCTCGCGCCGCCGGCGGCGGCGAAGAAGATGGTCGACCTCTGGCGGCCTATCCTCGAAGACAAGATCGGCAAGCGGCTCGACCGGCTCGACGGCGTGGTCGAGGACCAGACCAGGTTCGGCGACGCCGTGCATGATCTGTTGTCGGCGCTCGAGCTCGGCGACGAACGCAACGCCGACAGCGAAGACAATGACGAGAACGACGAGAACCGGGACGGCGACAACGACCAGTCCGGCGCCGAAGGCTCGCCCGATTCCGACGCCGCGCAGGAGATGAGCGCCGACCAGGCGCAGGCGAGCTCGGAGGAGATGAGCGAGAGCGCGATGGAAAGCGCGCAGGCCTCGACCTCGGATACGTTCGACGACGGCGAGCTCGGCGACGACGAGACGCCCGGCGAGGCGACGCGCCCGAACGCGCACGGCAAGAACGAGCCGCGCGGGCCGGAATATCACGCCTTCGCGCCCAAGTTCGACGAGGTGATCGCGGCCGAGGACCTCTGCGATCATGACGAGCTGGAGCGGCTGCGCGCCTATCTCGACAAGCAGCTCGCGCATCTGCAGGGCATCGTCGCCCGCCTCGCCAACCGGCTGCAGCGCAAGCTGATGGCGCAGCAGAACCGCGCCTGGGAGTTCGATCTCGAAGAGGGCATCCTGGATCCCGCGCGGCTGTCGCGCGTCGTCACCGATCCCTATCACCCGCTGTCCTTCATGCACGAGAAGGAGGCGACGTTCCGGGACACCGTGGTGACACTGCTGCTCGACAATTCCGGCTCGATGCGCGGCCGCCCGATCACGGTCGCGGCGACCTGCGCCGACATTCTCGCGCGCACGCTGGAGCGTTGCGGCGTCAAGGTCGAGATTTTGGGATTTACCACGCGTGCCTGGAAAGGTGGCCAGTCCCGCGAGGCCTGGCTTGCCGCCGGCAAGCCGGCCAATCCCGGCCGCCTCAACGATCTCCGCCACATCATCTACAAGTCGGCGGATGCCCCCTGGCGGCGCGCGCGAAAGAATCTCGGCCTGATGATGCGCGAGGGGCTGCTGAAGGAGAACATCGACGGCGAGGCGCTGGACTGGGCGCACAAGCGCCTGCTCGGCCGTCCCGAGCAGCGCAAGATCCTGATGATGATCTCGGACGGCGCGCCGGTCGACGATTCCACGCTGTCGGTCAATCCCGGCAATTATCTCGAGCGGCACCTGCGCCACATCATCGAGGAGATCGAGACCCGCTCGCCCGTCGAGCTGATCGCGATCGGCATCGGCCATGACGTGACGCGCTACTATCGCCGCGCGGTGACGATCGTGGACGCCGAGGAGCTCGGCGGCGCCATCACCGAGAAGCTCGCCGAACTCTTCAGCGAGACCAACACGGCGCCCACGCAAGCACCCGGTCGCCCGCGACGCAAATTGCATTCGTGAGCACGCGTTCATCCCGCCGCAGCTTTCTCGGCCACGCGGCGGCGGGATTCTCCACTCTCGCAGTCTCCCGCCTCGCGCAGGCGCAAGCCGCGGCCGAGCCGCAGCCAAGAACACCTCAAGTCCCGCTCCAGGTCGAGCATGCCGTCGCCGCGCCCGTCAACGTCGAGGTCAACGCGCGCAGCATTCCCAATTTCGAGCCGCGCGACCGCTCGCGCACGCGCTTCGGTTCGCTGGACTATCGCAGCGGCCTGGTGCTGACTTCGCCCTATCGCGGCTTCGGCGGCTTGTCCGGCCTTCGCTTCCTCGACGGCAAGGGCGAGCGCTTCCTCGCGATCTCCGACCAGGGCGGCTGGTTCACCGGCACCATCCGCTATGCCGGCCGCGAGATGGTTGGCCTCGCCGACGTCGAGGCCGCGCCGGTGCTGGGCGCCGACGGCCGGCCGATCACCGAGAAGAAGCTCTGGTACGACACCGAGTCGCTCGCGCGCGACGGCAACCTCGTCTATGTCGGGCTCGAGCGCGTCAACCAGATCCTGCGCTACGATTTTGCCAAGGGCGGCACGCGAGCCCACGGCGAGGTGATCAGCGTCCCGCCGTCCCTGCGCAAGCTGCCCTACAACAAGGGCCTCGAGGCGATGGTCGTCGTGCCCAAGGGCCAGGGCCAGCCGCTCGCGGGCAGCCTGATCGCCTTCTCCGAGCGTGGGCTCGACGCCGATGGCAACCTCGTCGCCTTTCTGATCGGCGGCCCCACGCCTGGCCAGTTCAGCGTGCGGCGCACCGAGAAATACGACATCAGCGATGCCGTGCTGCTGCCCTCCGGCGAGCTGCTCATCCTCGAACGCAAATTCTCCTGGTTCACCGGCGTCAACATCCGCATCCGCTCGATCCCCCTGAAGTCGATCGTCCCGGGCGCGCTGGTCGATGGCCCCGCGCTGTTCGCCGCCGATCTCGGCCACGAGATCGACAACATGGAAGCCATCGACGCCCACGTCACGAGCGAAGGCGAGACGGTGCTGACGCTGATCTCCGACGACAATTTCTCGATGCTGCAGCGGACCCTGCTGCTGCAATTCACGCTGGCGGAGTAGGGCGGGCGTCGTTCGGCAGACTCCGTTGTCGTCCCCGACGCGTCTCGAGTCTCACCTGTCGTCCCGGACAAGCGCGCCTCAAGCGCGCGCAGATCCGGGACCCATATCCCCAGGGAGGAGTGTAAGGCAAAGCTCCCACTCCGAGTTGTCGCCAAATTTCTCCCTGTGGGTATGGGTCCCGGATCTGCGCTGACGCTTGTCCGGGATGACAGCGGAATGTGTGGCGTCATCTCGCGCCGGACCGCGATTGCGGAAATGCACGCCGGGGCTACCCGCCATTCCCCCGCGCGCCTAGCAATCCGCGCGTCCCCCATTACACTCCCCCTCACATTGCCCCTCCCACCTTCCGGAACTCCCCGCATGAGCGCCCTGTTTTCCCCGATCAAGCTGCGCGGCCTGACCTTGAAGAACCGCATCGTGGTGTCGCCGATGTGCCAGTATTCGGCCGATGACGGCGTCGCCACCGACTGGCACTTCACCCACATCAACAATCTCAGCCTGTCGGGCGCGGCGATGTTCTGCATCGAGGCGACGCATGTGGAGGCGATCGGCCGCATCACGCCGGGCTGCCTCGGGCTCTACAGCGATGCCTGCGAGGCCGCCTTGAAGCCGATCCTCAATTCGGTGCGCAGGCATTCCTCCACCGCGGTCGCGATGCAGCTCGCCCATGCCGGCCGCAAGGCCTCGAGCGCGCGGCCCTGGGACGGCGGCCAGCTGATTCCGGTGGAGCAGGGCGGCTGGCAGACGGTCGGCCCGAGCGCGGTGCCGCACAAGGAGGGCGAGGCCGCGCCGCTGGCGCTGGATGCGGCAGGCCTGAAGCGCATCCGCGAGGCCTTCGTCGATTCAGCGAAGCGCGCCGCGCGGCTCGGCATCGACGCCATCGAGGTGCACGGCGCGCACGGCTATCTCCTGCATCAGTTCCTGTCGCCGATCTCCAACAGGCGCACCGACGAATATGGCGGCAGCCTCGAGAACCGCATGCGCTATCCGCTCGAAGTGTTCGACGCGGTCCGTGCCGCATTCCCCGCCGACAAGCCAGTCGGCATGCGGGTGTCGTCGACCGACTGGGTCGAAGGCGGCTGGGACCTGGCGCAGACCATAGAATTTGCGCGAGCGCTGAAGACGCGCGGCGTCGACTGGATCGATGCCTCCTCCGGCGGCGTCTCGCCGCTGCAGAAGATCGCGCTCGGCCCCGGCTACCAGGTGCAGTTCGCAGACGCCATCAAGCGCGAGTCCGGCCTGCCCACCATCGCCGTCGGCCTGATCACGGACGCGAAGCAGGCGGAAGAGATCGTCGCATCCGGCAAGGCCGACATGGTCGCGCTCGCCCGCGGCATGCTCTACGATCCGCGCTGGGCCTGGCACGCCGCCGCCGAGCTCGGCGGCGAGGTCGAAGCGCCGCCGCAATATTGGCGCTCGCAGCCCTCGACGCAGAAATTGCTGTTCGGCAAGACCACGTTCGGCGCGCGGTGAGGACGAGCGCCTGCTGCATGCGAGGCGCGACGACCGCGCCAAATCAACGGTGTCGTCCCGGACAAGCGTCAGCGCAGATCCGGGACCCATACCGCGTGGATTCCTCGATGGTGCGGGGTGTACGTCGACAAGCAACCTGGAGTCTTCGCCAAACCCCTCCCTGTGGTTATGGCGACGAGCGCAAGCGCTCGCGCGGAGGTCCCGGATCGGCGTGTGCTTTTAGGCGCGCTTGTCCGGGACGACAGCGGGGTGTTGGAGGCGCCGTCCTACCTCACCTCCGTAACTGTCCCCACCTTCCACGCCCCCCGAAACTGGCCTAACCTTCCGCGCAGGCGAGGCAATGGAGGGCTGCCCATGCGTTATCCTGTCCGCAAAGCGGCTCACATCTTCGAGCGCGTCGGCCTTGCGATGGCCGGTGCGGCGTGCGGGCTGTTCGTCGGCGCCTATGTCGGATCGGCCATTCCCGTGCTCACCACGCAGGGCTTCCTGCTGCTGATGATGGTGCTCGGCGGCATCGGCTTCTATCTCGGCATCGACACGCCGCAGCTGCCGTTCGACGATGCGCACAGCCAGATCGACGCCGCCGAATTCATGAGCTCCGCCGGCACGCTGCTTGCGACGCTCACCGCCTTCGTCTCCGTCTTCGTCATCGTGCTGCGGATCGACCCGCACATGCTCTGGACCTGGCTCGTCCTCGCCGGCTGGCTCGCCGGCGTCGTCATGCAGATCGTCGCGGGCGCCAAGGCGAGGATGCGGAAGTAGCCGTCTGACCCCTCCAGGGCAGGGCTATCGCATTTGAGAAACTTTCCCTGCGGCCATCCTTCGAGACGCCCGCCTTTGGCGGGCCCTCAGGATGAGGACCGAGTGCGCGGCAGCGGTTTCAGCGGGCACCGATGCTACTTAGCCTCATCCTGAGGAGACCGCGGAGCGGTCGTCTCGAAGGACGAGGCGCTCACTCAGGCGCCGCCAGGAACTCACATGCGATGGCCCTCCCTCCAGGGGAGGGTCAGCAGCAGCGCGTCCTAGAACACCACGCCCACGCGCGTGCCGCGCTTCCAGGCGATGCGGCAGCGCTTCTTGGTGTTGACGTGCAGCAGCTCGAAGCGATCGGGGATCGTCACCTGGCCGCCGAGATCGACACAGGCCCCGCCGGGCGAATAGTCGATCAGCGTGCAGGGGATCACCGGCGCGCGCGGGTCGGTGATGATCTTGGCCTGGCGCGACACCAGCCCTGCGGGCTTGACGCGGACATGGCGGCGCGGATGCATTGGCACTCTCCTCCAATTCCGCATCTAGCGGCGGGTTCGGGTGACGATAATGCCGGGGAGTTGATGCGAAGCAGCTAAGGCCGGCAGGAGAATTTTAACGAAAAGTGCCGGCGAAGGCTGCAAGCGGCATGCGGATTCTACCCCTGCGTCTGCTTCTTGCCGAAACGGTTCTTCAGACAATTGGCCGACGAACAATACTTTCGGTGCTTTGCGAAAGCCGATCCGTCCATAGCGCAACTGCCGGAGGGACATTGTCCGTTGTCAGTGCTCATCTTGGCTGTCACGGCATGCGTCGAGAACCACCAGCCGCAACTTTGTCGCGGGCTCGATGGCGATCAGCACCCGATCCAGCGACAATGCTTCGTCATAGATGTCGGTGTCGCGTTCGAGAGCGGCATCGATCGGAACGAGATAGTTGGACCCCATCGACCTCGATGCCATGACTCGCATAGTAGACGACCGCAACCTCGGCATCGCGGGACCGTTCGATGAAATCGCGCAGCGCCCACCGCGCCCGCCCGCAGAGCGAAGCTCGCCCGTGGGGCGCGTGTGTGGGGCGGGTGATGTCCCGGCAGGGGCCGTGCTCAACGCGAGGGACCGTCATCCCATCCCGTCATACGGGCCCCTCTGACACCTGGCGCCTATGATCCGTCGCGGCATGCGCTCGCGATGTAGATGCCCAGCTCGTTGGTCTTGATGAGTGCGTACGGATCGGCCACTCCTTCTTCCCGCAGCCATTCAATCTGCAATTCGTAGGCCTGGCGTTCGTAGGCAGCAATACAGGGAAGGACGATGTTGTTTGCCCTCTGCACGTGGTGCACCACTTCGTGCAACAGAGTGCTTTTCTGTCGCAGATCATCGGGTCGCCAGCCCTGAGGCAGGTAGATCGCCCCCTCGTCGCGATTGTAGAGCGCCTGCAACTCCAGCCCGCGGTCCTCCGGCGAGCCATGTCGCATTGCCATGTCCGCCACTGTCACGAAATGGATCCGCGGATGATCAGGAGCCGACAAGCCGGTCTTGGCAACGATCCATGCGATGTAGATTGCGATCAGATTTTCCAAGGAAACGGCTTCCTGCAGTAAGATGCGCAGCGCGGCCTGCTGGTGACGAGGATTTTCGAGTTTCCTATTCTGCTAGGTTGGCCCCGCGGCGGATTGCCTGGGATGCGCGATCAGATGTGCGTACTGACGCAGGATCCGATCAGCCTGAAGGCGTCGCGAGCTTCGCAGCGCCGACGCGATGGAAGCAAGGAAGCGCCGCCCTTCATTCGCGATTGGAAACGACGCAGAAGTCGGCAGTGCGGACGAAGGCTGCGAAGTGTTTTTCATGATCAGGACGCCAGGGTCGGTTGATGACGTGGAGCGCTGTCAGCGCGATATCTGGAACCGTTGGCATCGACGGCTGGCCGCGCGACGGCGGCGGTTGCAGGGGCGCAATCCAGCATCGCCGGGCGCTTCAGCGTGATCGGTTGCCAGAAAAAGCGACGCGCCTCGGCATGCGCTTCGAACGCGTCGACGCCGATATCGCGTAGAAACTCGGATCTGTCCCTGATATCCGCGCGCAGCTCTGACCGGAAGCAGGCGCGCTCCCACCATGTGAAAGGCAGTCGCGCAAGCGGATGGTCGGCGTGGCCGCGTTCAATCATGTAGATCTGCAGGAAAACCTCCCGAGGCAGTGTGGTCCGCGATGACGTTTCTGAAAAGAAAGCGCGTGGAAATTCACCGCTCGATGCTCGCTTTTGCAGCGGAGCGGCGCATGACGGGATGGTGAAAGAGCCGGGAAGCCATTCGGTTCTCGGTTCGCTCTCCGGCGGGCCTCCCAATGTCATTACTGTGGGAGGACCCGCTTCCCGACAACCGTGCCGACTATCGCGCCGATTGATGGGTCTGAGAACTACCTGGAAAGGTGGTTCGTTGTGCTTTACGGATACACGCGCGGTCGGCGGCCTGCACACGCTTCGGGAATGACATGCATCTCTCCACGGGTCCTGTCGATCCGCAAAACCAAGAAATCTATGCACTCTGGGATCAGCTGGCCGACTTCTCGGTCTCCGACTGTGACGCCGCGCTGACGCACCTGCTGTCCGCACTGCGGACCATGTTGTCGGCACGCAATGTTCTGTGGGGGGCGGTCGTGCGATTGCCGTCACGCAAGCGGACCGATCCCCTGCTTGGCTGGCGTCCGCGCCTTGTCCGGGTGCTGGACCCGATACCGGCCGTGGCGGCATCCGTGCAGAAGCAGTACGATACGCTCTGGTCCGCCAACGTCGACCTGTCTCAGATTCTGTCCATGTCGGGAGATGAGCCGTTCCGCGTCCGCCTGTTGTTCGAAACGCTGCCGCCGGAATGGTTCGAGGGCGAGCATTATCGCCGGCACTATCTGGATGTCGGATTCGCCGACAGCATTTCAGTGCGCATTGCGCTCAATGAGGACGTGAGAATCCGCCTGTTCGTATTTCGCGATGCGCAGGCACCCCGCTTCTCGGCGCAGGACGGCCAGCTTCTGGGCTTCACGATGCGGGGGTTGAGATGGTTTCACCGCCAACAGCTGCTCAGTCACGGTCTGCTCATCGCCAACGCGGCCCTGACAGCCGCCGAGCGCAGGGTCTTGCTCTCGCTGCTCGACGGTCACGCGGAAAAGGAGATTGCGCAGAAGCTTGGCCAAAGTGCGAACACCACGCACTTCCACGTCAAGTCGATCTACGCCAAGTTCGGCGTGCGCAACCGCGCGGCGCTCGCCGCGCTCTGGCTCGGCAAGCTGCGATGATGCGTTGAGCCCGAGCGTCAGCCATACGTCAATCTCGGCGCAATGCGCACGCCAGGGACTCTGCGCAGGGCGCACGCCAAGGACAAGCTGTCCCCTCCGGACCTGACGCTCGCTCGCAGCCGCCGGGTGGCAGCGTCACGCCCGAGGTGCAAGACCTCCACCGTGCCCCGGCAAGCTGACGTTGATGTTTCCGCGCCCTAGTCCGTCGTCGGCACTCCGGGCGCCGGCGAAGCCGCGCCCTCCGTCCCTCCGGCCGTCTCCGCCTGTCCCGGCTCCGCCGGCATCGGCACCGTCACGTAGTCCTTCGGCATGTTCACCGGCCGGTAGTCCGGTTCCACCGCCATCCGCTTCAGCACGCTCTCATGCACATGCGCGCCTTCGGGAATGACGCGCGGCTCGCAGTCGGGGATGTAGAAGCCGAAATGGACCTTCCGCGCCGGCCATTCCCTGTACTTGGCCTTCTTCGGCAGATACTCCAGCACGCGCCAGGCCGGCGTCATCGAATCGTGCAATTGGCCCGTCTTGCCGGTGTAGGCCGGCGCGACATAGTGGAACGGCGAGTTCTTGCGCGGAACGCCGAAGGCGAGCTGGTTCACCGTGCTCGGGTTGAACTTCAGCCCGGCCTTGGCGGCTTCCTCGATCATCCAGATCAGCGGATATTTCGAATCGCCGCTTTCGGCTTCCGGATAGCCGCCGCCGATGTCGCCATGCACGCCGGCGAACCACACCTGGAGAATGTCCTGCGGCACCTTCTTCTCGTCGGGCACATAGCGGTTGCTCCAGAAGTCCTGCGGCTCCTCGTATCTGTTCAGCCGGAACATGCGCCGCCGCTCGTCGATCGCGATCGCCTGCCGGAAGATCCTGACGCTGGGATCGCGCCGCGTGAAGGCGAGCTCCTCCAGGCTCGGCCAGAACAGCCGGTCGGGGCGCGGCACGATCACGCTCGCCACCGTGTCCCAGACGCCGATGAAGTGGATGGTCGGCCAGCGCGTCGAGGTGATGCGTGCGAACTGCGCGGCGAGGTCGAATGCGTCCTTCGGCAGCGGCCCGCTCTCGTCGGTTGCGACGCCCTCGACGTCTTCCAGAGCGTTGCCGCGTCCGGTGCCGGAATATTGCTTGTAGGCGATGAGGCCCGAGCCTGCGAGGTTCGCCTGCTCCGGCGAGATCAGGCCAATTTTATGAATGAGCCCCGCCAGCACCCGCACGGTGTAGGCCCCGCGCGAGAAGCCGAACAAATAGATCCTGTCGCCCGGCGCGTAATGCTCGACCAGGAAGCAATAGGCTGACAGCACGTTGTCATCGAGCCCGTAGCCGGTGGCGAGCCCCAGCACCAGGTTGATGTTGGTCTTCCAGCGGTGCCACGTCGAAGGCTCCGTCACCGTGCCGACCCCGGGATCGTAATAGACCATCTGCCGCGGCGACGTCCTGTCCGTCTTGCGCAGGCAGCGATAGAGCTTCAGGACGTTGGAGATGTTCTCGCTGATCTCGTTGCCGGTGCCGTCACAGCAGATGACGAGGTGTTTCGGCTCGGGCTTGCGGTCGGTGTCGTGCGCGGGCTCCATGGAATGCGCCTCCGGGTGATGCTACCGGGGCGAGTATAGCGGAAAATTAGACGTGGGGACCGGATGAATATTCAGAGTGTCCAGTATTTACTCTGCGCCGCCTTGTAGAAATCGATGCAAAGGCCTCCCGGGTTGCGGCCTACGCGCTCGTGTGTTGGCAGTCGTGCTCCAAGCGATTCAAAATAGTCCCTTTCCCCCTTCCATCGCTCATTCTCAGTCATTAACTCAATTCGTCTCCGATAGCTCTTCGCGAAGGGGTGGCCATAAGAGCCATCAACAGCGGCGTTGAAGCCTCTAAGCGAGAAGGCTATCGCAAAGATTCTAGAGCATTCGTTAGCTAGATCACAAATCTGAGCGAGGAACTTCTTTCGTTCTTCGGCGTCGATCTTGCTCCAGCCTCCCTCCCCGTTGATCATGCGTTTTGTTTTTAGCTCTTTCCGCAAGCCTGGATGTTGAGCCAATATTGCGTCGATCATTCGGTCAAATTCGGAAGTGTACTTCCGCAATCGATAAGCATCGACCAGAACTGCCGTCATTACAAAAGTATCGCTCTGATCAGCGCTACCCGTTTCATCCAAGTATGCGAATTTCATATCACGATCCAAAGAGTGTCATCAGCTTGAAAGGACTGTCCTGCGTACTTCTTGGATTGACGCGTTAAGATACATCTTCGATACAATTTGGGGCGCGGCTAAAACCCATTCGTTGAAGATGTAGAGAACGATCTCGCCGGCTTCTCCCGAGCGGAAACTTCCTTTCTTCGCTTTAATGAACAGGGCGCGAGCCCGATCGGTGAGCTGACGCATGATTCGTCCGGCCGCAACATGGTCGCCACCAAGCAGTAGATCTCGAGCTTTCCGAATTTCGCTTCGCGGCAGACAAAATGGAATGATGTGATCGGCGATGGTCTCGATGAATTCTGGAAAGGTCGGTTGTCCATCGCGAAAGGCAATGTAACTGCAGCGAACATCGATTCGGCTGCCGCATGAAGCAGTATCAAAACTTAGATGCTTTATCCGCGCTCCAAGTTGCGAAAAGTCGCCGAGCAGATCATCAAGCTGAGATTTTAGATTTACCGAGTACGTAATGTTCCCCCCAACGGCAATGCCGACTTCGAATCTGCTATAAATATGCAATCAAAGATAGCATCGAGGGTTGGTGCAACAAGTGCTACTTTCGAGCTAATTAGATCCAACATCCCCAAAACAAAAACGGCCGGATCTTCCGATCCGGCCGCTACACAAACTCTACTCGGCTAAGCCTACGCCACGCGACGCAACCTAGCCCCCGCCCGATTTCCGAAAATCTCAGCTCGCCTGCTTCGCCGGCGCGGTGTCGCCGACCTTCTTCTGGATGGCGCGCTTCAGTTCGAGGGCGCGCGGCGACAGATTGTCGGCGTTGGCCTTGAGCAGGAAGGGGTCGAGGCCGCCATTGTGGTCGACGCTCTTGACCGCATTGGTGGAGACGCGCAGGCGCACGTTGCGGCCGAGGGCTTCCGACTGGAACGTCACGTTGACGAGGTTCGGCAGGAAGCGGCGCTTGGTCTTGATGTTGGAGTGGCTGACCTTGTGGCCGACGAGGGGGCCCTTGGCCGTCAGTTCGCAGCGGCGAGACATGGCAAAAATCCTTATCCTGAACCCCCAACGATCTGCGGCCGCCATTCGGGGCGCCACGGGGGCAAATTCTTTTGTCCTTGCAGGGAGCGGGCGGACGTATAGGGGGGAAGGGGCGGGACGTCAAGTTTTTGGGCGGGGATTCGGCCGCCCGGGTGGTGCGCTCCCTCTCCCGCTTGCGGGAGAGGGGTGGGGAGAGGGCTCTCTCCTCTTGGGGGCCCGGACGTCATTGCGGATGGTGCCCCCAAGAGGAGAAAACCCTCACCCGCGCTTCGCGCGACCTCTCCCGCAAGCGGGAGAGGTGTGGGAGCCCGCGGTTACCTCCCGATCACCAAAACGGCAATGATTATCGCGCCTTAACATCACATAAAGGGCGTATTCGCCGCCGAAATATCAGGGGGAGTTCCGGGGCGGATACGTCCGGACACATTGTTTGCCGCGGTTTTTGGTTTAAGTAACAGCGCATCGCGCCCCGATTGGATTGTTTCGTGCTTGCAACGTCCCCTTTTGCGCAAGATTTGCGCCCAGCCCGCCCGCGCCTGGCCGGCTGGCTGATCGCGCTTTGCGCGCTGGCCCTGGCGTGGGGCGCGGTGCCGGCCGCGGCGCAAGGCAAGCTCGAGGCGCAATATGAGGCCTCGCTGGCGGGCATTCCCGTCGGCAAGGGCGGCTGGAACATCGACATCCAGGACGACGTGTTTTCCGCCGCGGCTGCGGGCGGCACCGCGGGGCTGCTGAAGACGTTCACGGGCGGCTCCGGCACCGGCGCCAGCCAGGGGCGCATCGTCAACGGCGCGCTGGTGGCGACCGGCTACCAGGCCTCCACCACCACCCAGAAGAAGACCGAAGAGATCCGCATCACCCTCGACAAGGGCAATGTGAAGGACTTTGCGATTCTCCCCGAGCCGCCGGTCGATCCCGATCGCATCGTCGTCACCGAGGCGCATCGCCGCGGCGTCTGGGACCCCATGACGGCCTCGCTCCTGCGCGTGCCCGGCACCGGCGATCCCGTTACGCCGGCAGCCTGCCACAACAGCGCGCCGGTGTTCGACGGCCGCATGCGCTACGACCTCAAGCTCGATTTCAAGCGCATGGAGACCGTGAAGGCGGAGAAGGGGTACAAGGGCCCGGTCGTCGTGTGCTCGCTCTATTTCGTGCCCGTCGCCGGCTACATCCCCGATCGTCCCGTGATCAAATACCTCGCCGCCCAGCGCAACATCGAGATCGCCTTCGCCCCCGTCGCCGGCACCCGCATCCTGGTCCCGTTCTGGCTGAAAGTGCCGACGCCGCTCGGGCCCGCCTTGCTGGAAGCCACCAGCTTCATCACCACGGCCCAGCCGCCGCGCGTGGCCAAGACGCAGTAGGCGAGGACGGAGTCCCTTCTCTCTCCGTCGTCATTCCGGAGCGCGCCGCAGGCGCGAGTCCGGAATCCATCGCGAGACAGTCGCTGCGGCCCGATGGATTCCGGGCTCGCGCCAAGGGGCGCGCCCCGGAATGACGAAAGAATTCGGGTCCAAAAATAGACTTCAATTATTTCAATCACTTACCTACTGTGCATGGGGTTGTTTTCGCGAAAAAGGCGCCCGGCCTCAGCACCCGCGTCATGGCCGGGCTTGTCCCGGCCATCCACGTCCTTGCTGCGCGGGGTCGAGAACGTGGATGCCCGGGACGAGCCTGGGCATGACGGCAGAGCGAGACAAACGGGAATCCATTTGACTCCTCCCCGATTCTGATTCGACTCCGCGCCGTCCCCAGCTTTAACGAATCCAGTCGCTTGTGCGGCTGGGCAAAACTCCATCTAGTGCACAACCAGCACGAGTCCCGCGAGATGTTGCGAGAACGGAACGGGACTCAACGGGGAGTCAGCGATTCGGCCGCGATTCGTTCTAGAGTCGTTCCGAAGCTTAAGGCGAACGGGAAAAGCGTCGCAAAGTGAGACAGTTGCGGAGGATTCGGCGAGGGCGTTCCCACACCCAAGGTGTGCCCCTCACCCTGAGGAGGCCGCGCAAGCGGCCGTCTCGAAGGGCGAGGGGCTTGGCTTGCTCAATAGCACCAGCCGGGCCTTCATCCTTCGAGACGCGCTGACGCGCTCCTCAGGATGAGGAGAAAGACCCAGCCCCCCGCCCGCCCCATCCAGCACTGACATTCGCCCCAATCGCCACTACCTAATCCCCCAGACATGGCTTTTTCCTCCTCCCCCTTCGCCTCCGAGCGCGCACCGTCCGATCGCGTGCCCGGCGCCGGCGTCACCGCGGTGCTCGGTCCCACCAACACCGGCAAGACCCATCTCGCCATCGAGCGGATGCTCGCGCATCCCTCGGGCATGATCGGCCTGCCGCTGCGCCTGCTCGCGCGCGAGGTCTACAACAAGATCGCCGCCAGGGCCGGCGAGGCCAGCGTCGCGCTCGTCACCGGCGAGGAGAAGATCAAGCCGAAGAACCCGCGCTATTGGGTCTCGACCGTCGAGGCGATGCCGCGCGACTTGGATGTCTCCTTCCTCGCCGTCGACGAGGTGCAGATCGCCAGCGATCTCGAGCGCGGCCATGTCTTCACCGATCGCATCCTCAACCGCCGCGGCCGCGACGAGACGCTGCTGCTCGGGGCTGCGACGATGCGCCCGATCATCGAGCGCCTGTTGCCGGGCGTGTCCATGATCACGCGTCCGCGCCTGTCGCAGCTCGAATTCGCCGGCGACCGCAAGATCACGCGCCAGCCGCGCCGCACCGCCATCGTCGCGTTCTCCGCCGATGAAGTCTACGCCATCGCCGAGCTGATCCGCCGCCAGCACGGCGGCGCCGCCGTGGTGCTGGGATCGCTGTCGCCGCGCACGCGCAATGCGCAGGTGGCAATGTTCCAGAACGGCGACGTCGACTACCTCGTCGCCACCGACGCCGTCGGCATGGGCCTCAATCTCGACGTCGACCACGTCGCCTTCGCCTCCGACCGCAAGTTCGACGGCTACCAGTTCCGCCGCCTGACCCCGTCCGAATTCGCGCAGATCGCCGGCCGCGCCGGCCGCGCCACCCGCAACGGCACCTTCGGCACCACGGGCCGCTGCGCGCCGTTCGAGCCCGAGCTCGTCAACGCGCTGCAGAACCACACCTTCGATCCCGTGAAGGTGCTGCAATGGCGCAATTCGAAGCTGGACTTCTCCTCGCTCGGCGCGCTCCAGGTATCGCTGAACCTCGCCCCCGGCCATGAGGCGCTGACGCGCGCGCCTGTTGCCGAGGACATGCGCGTGCTCGACCACGCCGCCCGCGACGGCGAGGTGCGCGATATCGCGCATGGCAAGGCCGCCGTGGAACGGCTCTGGGAAGCCTGCCAGGTCCCGGACTACAGAAAACTGTCGCCCGCCGCCCATGCCGAGCTGGTGACGACGCTGTACGGCTTCCTGATGCGGAAGGGCTGCATTCCCGATTCCTGGTTCGAGTCCCAGGTCACCCAGGCCGACCGCATCGACGGCGACATCGACACGCTGTCGGCCCGAATCGCCCAGATCCGCACCTGGACCTTCGTCGCCAACCGCCCGGACTGGCTGAGAGACCCCGAACGCTGGCAGGGGATCGCGCGGGAGGTCGAAAATAAATTATCGGATGCGCTCCATGAACGCTTGACTGAGCGTTTCGTTGATCGCCGGACCAGTGTATTGATGCGCCGCCTGCGGGAGAACACGAGCTTGAATACTGAAATCGGCAAGACCGGCGAAGTCATCGTCGAAGGCCATGTCATCGGCCGCCTCGACGGCTTCACCTTTGCACCGGATGCGGCGGAAGCCGGCTCCGATGCGAAAGCCTTGCAGGCCGCAGCGCAAGCGGTGCTCGCCGGCGAGATCAACGCGCGCGCCGAGAAGCTCGGCAACGCGCCGGACGAGCAGTTCGTGCTGACCTCCGAAGGCATCATCCGCTGGACCGGCGATGCCGTGGCGCGGCTGTCTGCCGCAGACGACGCGCTGCATCCGCGCATCCGCATCATCTCCGACGAGCGCCTGACCGGCGGCCCGCGCGACAAGGTGCAGGCGCGGCTCGAGCTCTGGGTCAAGACCCATATCGAGAAACTGCTCGGCCCGATGTTCGAGCTGTCGAAGGCCGAGGACGTCACCGGCATTGCCCGCGGCATCGCCTATCAGCTGGTCGAGGCGCTCGGCGTGCTCGAGCGTCCGAAGATCGCCAGCGAGCTGAAGGATCTCGACCAATCCTCGCGCGCGACCTTGCGGAAATACGGCGTCCGCTTCGGCGCCTACCACATCTATTTCCCCGGCCTGCTCAAGCCCGCCGCGCGTGCACTCGCCGCGCTGCTCTGGGCCCTGAAGCAGGACAATGTCGATCTTTCCGCGCTCTCGGGCGCGCAGCATCTGGCGTCGTCGGGCCGCACCTCGTTCCCGGTCGACAAGCAGCTGCCGCGCGATGCCTATCGCGTGCTCGGCTACAAGCAGGCCGGCGAGCGCGCCGTGCGCGTCGACATCCTGGAACGCCTCGCCGACCTGATCCGCCCGGCGCTGGCCTGGCGCGACAACTCGCCGGGCGAGAAGCCTGCCGGCGCCTTCGACGGCCGCAGTTTCGTGGTCACGCAGGCGATGACCTCGCTCACGGGCTCGGCCGGCGAGGACTTCGCCTCCGTGCTGCGCGCGCTCGGCTATCGCATGGAGAAGCGTCCGCCGCTGCCGCCAAAGCCGGTCGTTGTCGAAACGGTTGCGGCCGAAACGCCGCCCGCCGAGGGCAGCGCGGAGACCCCGACCGAGACCGCGGCGGAGGCCGTTGCCGGCCTGCCGGCGGAGACGACAGTCGCCACCGAAGCCTCTGACCAGGCCGTCACGGTCGAAGACGCGCCCGGCATGGAGCCGCACGACGAGCCCGCTCATGAGGAGCCGGCGCTCGAAGCCGCTCCCGAGACCCCTGTCACGCCCGAAGACGCCCCCGGCATTGTGCCGCCGGCAGAAGAGGCTGCGCCGTCCCCCGATGCTGCGACGTCCCCCGAGGCTGAGGGGCCCGAAGCCGCTCCGGCCGAGACCGCCGCCATCGAAGCCGCTGCCTCGCCCGATGCTGCTGCGCCGGTCGAGGCCGCGGCGACAGCCGCCGAGCCCGTGCTCGTCGAGGTCTGGCGTCCCGCCGGCCGCCACGAAGACCGCAAGCCGCGCCACGAGCGCCATCGCCATCAGCGTCACAACAACCAGCGTTCGCGGCCCGGCGCTGAGGCTGGCGCTGCGCCCGATGCAGCGAGCGCCGCGCCCGGCGAAGCAGCCGACGGCGCGAAGCCGGGCCATCGTCACGGCGGCGGTCGCCGCGATGGCGGCAGGGACTTCCGCAAGCCGCGCGAAGGCGGTGCGGACGGCGCGCCGCGTCCCGAGGGCCGCGACGACAGGAATCGTCGTTTCGAGGGCAAGGGCGGCGACAAGGATCGCAACCGCGACAAGGGCAAGTTCGGTGGAGACCGCGACAAGGGCCGCGACAACCGTGGCCGTGACCGCGACAAGGGCCGCGACCGCCAGGGTGGACCGTCGCTCCGTCCCTACGCCTCGAGCGCAAGCCCGCGCGAGCGCGACCGTCCGGCCGATCCGAACTCGCCCTTCGCCAAGCTCGCCGCGTTGAAGGAGCAGCTGTCGGGCCGGAAGGAGTAAGCCCACGACCGAGCGGCAGCGCCTCGACAAATGGCTGTGGCATGCGCGGGTGGTGAAGGCGCGCAGTTCGGCCGCTGAGCTCGTCGTCACCGGCCACGTCCGCGTCAACGGCGTGCGCGAGACCTCGCCGGGACATGCGGTCAAGGCGGGTGACGTCCTCACCATCGCGCTCGATCGCACCGTGCGCGTCCTGAAGGTGACGGGCTTCAACGAACGCCGCGGCGATGCCGCCTCGACACGGGTGCTCTATCAGGAGCTCGGGACGCGTAATTAATTGCGCATTGTATTCATTTCTTGGTCGATCAAACGCGCAAAGCCGTCATGATCGGCCTTCCCGATCTTGCGGCGCCGGGCCATCCGCGCTACGCAAGCCACGACTTTTAAAAGAGCTTTTCGGAGCGTTGGATGACTTACGTCGTCACTGAAAACTGCATCAAGTGCAAGTACACCGACTGCGTCGAGGTCTGCCCGGTCGACTGCTTCTACGAAGGCGACAACATGCTCGTCATCCACCCCGACGAGTGCATCGATTGCGGCGTGTGCGAGCCGGAATGCCCCGCCGACGCCATCAAGCCGGACACGGAACCGGGCCTGGAAAAGTGGCTCCAGGTCAATGCCGACTACGCCAAGAGCTGGCCCAACATCACCCAGAAGAAAGAATCACCCGCCGACGCCAAGGAATTCGACGGCATGGAAGGCAAGTTCGAGAAATATTTTTCTCCGAACCCGGGCTCGGGGGACTAATTCGGCCCCAAACTTAACCCTAATAGCGGCGCTGCCATCGAAAACCAGCCCTGAAGACCCCTAAATCATTGATTTTTGCGGGAAATGTGCTATATTGGGCACATTAAGCCGAACCCCGTCAGCCCGTTTGGCCCTTCTGGGTTCCCGTGAAACCAAATGTCGAACAGGGGCGTGGCAGTTTCCGCGCGCAGGCTGTGTCACAGAAAACGCGTAAAAAGAGTACTTCAGCGAGGGCTTCCCATAAGGAGGCCAAAAAAGTCGCCGCGGCCAGCCGTAGCGCATCCAAGGGTCGGACCGCGACGAAGGCGCCGGCTGCAAAGTCCTCGAAGAACAAAAGAAGCGCAATGCCTAACAAGACTGCCAAACCGGCCGCGAAAGCGACCGCTGCCAAGCCTGTGACTGCAAAGCCGGTAACGGCCAAGGCTCCCGCTGCCAAGCCCGCGACGAAGGCTCCTGTTGCTGCTGCGCCTGCCAAGGCTCCCGCTGCGGTGAAGCCGGCTGCCAAGCCCGCTGCCGCGCCGAAGGTCGAGGAAAAGAAGGTCGTGACCCAGCGTCAGGGCTTCAAGGCCAACGAGTTCGTCGTCTATCCCGCTCACGGCGTCGGCCAGATCCTGGCCATCGAGGAGCAGGAGATCGCCGGTGCGAAGCTCGAGCTGTTCGTCATCAACTTCATCAAGGACAAGATGACGCTGCGCGTGCCCACCGCCAAGGTCGCCAATGTCGGCATGCGCAAGCTGTCCGATCCGGCGCTGGTCAAGAAGGCGCTGGAGACGCTCAAGGGCCGCGCCCGCGTCAAGCGCACCATGTGGTCGCGCCGCGCCCAGGAATACGAAGCGAAGATCAATTCGGGCGACATCGTCGCGATCGCGGAAGTCGTGCGCGACCTCTATCGCTCGGAGTCGCAGCCGGAGCAGTCCTACAGCGAACGCCAGCTCTATGAAGCGGCGCTCGACCGTCTCTCCCGCGAGATCGCGGTGGTGCAGCACTCGACCGAGACCGAAGCGGTCAAGGAGATCGAAGCCCAGCTCGCCAAGAGCCCGCGCCGCAACGCCAAGGCGGAAGCCGCCGAGGGCGAAGCCGACGCGGATGCCGAGGGTGAGACCGACGATACCGATGGCGACGACACCACCGTCGCCGACGAGGCGGCGTAAGCCCCGCGTCGAACGCAAGAGATCAAAAGCCCGGCCGTTCGGCCGGGCTTTTTGTTTGGGGACCGTCATCTGGAACGACCGGAGCTTTGCGCAAAGGCATCTCAACAAATTCGATGTCGTCCCGGCGAACGCCGGGACCCATAACCCCAGGGAGAAATTTGAAGAAGATTAGTCGTTCGGTACGCCTACCGATCGCAACGATAGATTCCGCGGTATGGGTCCCGGCGATCGCCGGGACGACGAGAGGAGAGAGTCTTCGTCAAACGACGCGCGACGCTTTCATCACTTCACCGGCCGCTTCTCGAGCTTCCTTGCCAGCGTCCGGCGGTGCATGCCCAGCCGTCGTGCCGCTTCCGAGATGTTGAACTCCGTTTCGATCAGGGTCTGGTGGATGCGCTCCCATTCCAGCGTCTTGATCGAAGTCGGCCGCGCATCGAGCGCGACCTCGGCGTTGCCTTCGGCCTTGTTGAAGGCGGCTTCGATGTCATCGGTGTTCGACGGCTTTGCCAGGTAATGGCATGCGCCCAGCTTGATCGCTTCGACGGCGGTGGAGATGCTGGCAAAGCCGGTCAAAACCACGATCAGCATGTCCGGATCGTGCGTGTGCAAGAGCTCGACGCAGGCGAGGCCCGAGGCGCCGCCGAGCTTGAGGTCGACCACGGCGTGGCCGAATGAGCGTTGCTCCAGCACCTGGCGCACCTCCTCGATCGAGGCGGCGAGCACGACCTCGTAGCCGCGGCGCTCGAACGAGCGCTTCAGCGTGCGCGCGAAGCCGGCATCGTCCTCGACGACGATGAGCGAACGGTCAGGCGTCAAAATTCCCTCCGATCGCGAGCGTTGCGAGCGGCAACGTCAGGCGCACCGTGGCGCCGCGCTTCCTGTGGTTCTCGGCGGTCACGGTGCCCCCCAATTTGCGCACGACGTTCACCACCAGGAACAGGCCGAGCCCGCCGCCGGCGCGCCCCTTGCTCGAGTGGTAGGGCTTGCCGAGCTGCGCCAGCATCTCCGGCGCAAAACCCGGGCCGCGGTCGCTGATCGACAGCACCAGATTGTCGCCTTCGCGCTCGGCCACGAGCTCGACCCAGTCGCGCGAGACCTCATAGGCATTGTCGAGCACGTTGAAGATCACCTGCTTCAACGCGACGTCGGAGACGATCGCGACGTCCTCGCCGAACGTGTTGACGAAGTAGAGCGTGCGGGCCGAGCGCGCGTTGCGCCACTCCTCGACCAGTGCCGTGACGAAGGCCGTCACCGTCGTCGGCGAGGAGCCTTCGCCGCGTGCTTCGCCGGCCGACACCAGGATGCCCGTGACGATCGATTTGCAGCGCTGCAGCGAGGTCTCCATCTCCGCAAGATCCTCCGCAAGCTCCTGATCGGCGGCGAGATCCGGCATGCGACGCCAGTCGCTGAGGATCACCGAGAGCGAGGCCAGCGGCGTGCCGAGCTCATGTGCCGCGCCGGAGGCGAGCAGGCCCATGCGCACGATGTGGTCCTGCTCGGCGGCATGCTGACGCAGCGCCGCCAGATGCGCATCGCGCTCGCGCAAATTCCTGTTGATGCGGGTGACGAACACCACCAGCAGCACGGCGTTGAGTACGAAGCCGAGCAGCATGCCTGTTACGGTGAGGGTATAGGTCTCGCTCAACGGGTTGGGCGGCAGGTCGAGCGGCCGGTGGGCCAATGTCAGCCAGACGAAGCTCGCGCAGCTCAGTGCGACCAGCGACCATGTCGAGCGGGCATCGAGCAGCACCGCGCCCAGCGTCACCTGGAGCAGGAACAGCGAGGTGAAGGGATTGGTGGCGCCGCCGGACAGATAGAGCTGCGCGGTCAGCGCGGCGACGTCCAGCATCAGGGCGACCAGGAGCTCGTTATTGGTGATCGCGGCGCGATGGCGCACCCAGACCAGGCTGGACACGTTGAGCAGCACCAGCGCGCCGATGACCGCACCCATCCGCTCCAACGGCAGGGGGATGCCGAGACCAAAATGCACGGCGCCGATGGTCACGATCTGGCCGACCACCGCGGTCCAGCGCAGCTGGATCAACAGCGCCATGTTCTTGCGGTTGGTCTCGTCGTCGGTCGGAGCGGTGCCGATCAGCTCGCTGCGCGCATCGGCCTGCGACTGCAGCGTGACGGCGAGCCCGTCACGCGCAAGCGTCTGGGAAAGCATTTTCCCGTCGTCAGGTCGGCTCGACGATCGTTCCAGCATCTGATCCCGTCCTGCGGGCGACGGCATCCGAGCCGCCCGCCCTTTCGTGGACGAAGCGCTTGCGGCGGAACAGCCCGCCGCCGAACGTGACGAAGAGTTTACCGGCCAGCATGAAAGCCAGGGCAAACCACGTCAGCGCGTAGATCAGGTGGTTATTGGGAAAGCGGATCACGGTCAATCCGCCGATCGGACCGCCGGCGATTTGTGATCCGGCGTCGGCATCGACGAAGAAGGGCGCGACGTCGTGAAGGCCGCGTGCCGCCGCAATCGCGGCGACGTCGCGCGAGTACCAGCGGTTGTGCTGGGGCGCGTTGTCCCGGAGAAATCCGCCCTTCGGCTCCGTCATGCGGATCAGGCCGGTGATCTCGACCTGGCCGTCGGGATTGCCGCCCCTGCGCGTCGATGCGGCGCGCCGCTCGGACGGCACGAAGCCGCGATTGATCAGCACCAGCGTGCCGTCGCTGCGCTTCAGCGGCGTCAGCACCCAATAGCCCGGGCCTTCCTCGGTGACGGCCTGAACCAGAGTCTCGCGGTCATGCAGGAAGCGGCCGCTGACGCTGACGTGCCTGTATTCGTCGTTCGCGGCGCTGATGGCGGGCCATGACGCGGGCGAGGGAACCGGCTGCGCCGGGGCATGAACGCGCTGCTCGACACGGTCGATCAGCGCCAGCTTCCAGGCCCGGCGTTCGATCTGCCAAACTCCGAGCGCGACGAGAATTGCAAAGGCGATGAGCAAGAGGGCCGTGAGCCACAAGGAAGGGGCGCGCACAGCCTCGCTGCGCTCCTCCCCTGGCTTGTTCGTCACGGTCCGGGTCTTGCTCACTTCGGAGCCTCGCTCAGTTCATTCCCGGCATCTGGTGCACCGGCATCATGTTGCTGTTGAGGTGGCTCATCACCCACAGCGAACCGGACAGCGCGATCACCACCATTACAATGGTGAAGATCAGCGCCATCATGCTCCAGCCGTTCTCGGAGGTCGTGTTCATGTGCAGGAAGTAGATCATGTGCACGACGATCTGAACGACCGCGAAGGCCATGATGACCAGCGCGGTGATCTGCTTGCTCGGAAGCGCCCCGCTCATCACCAGCCAGAACGGGATCGCGGTGAGCACCACCGAGAGCACGAAGCCGAGCAGATAGGTCGAGAACGTGCCATGGGCGTGGCCGTCGCCGTGGTGATGATGGTCCGCGTGGGCGGCGTGGGTATCGGTGTTCATCGCAGAACTCCCAGGAGATAAACGAAGGTGAAGACGCCGATCCAGACCACGTCGAGGAAGTGCCAGAACATCGACAGGCACATCAGGCGGCGGCGGTTGGCCTCGATCAGGCCGAACCTTTGCACCTGCACCATCAGCGTCACCAGCCAGATCAGGCCGCAGGTGACGTGCAGGCCGTGGGTGCCGACCAGGGTGAAGAAGGCGGAGAGGAAGGCGCTGCGCTGCGGTGTGGCACCCTCGTGGATCATGTGGGCGAACTCGAAGAGCTCGATGCCGATGAAGGCGAGGCCGAACAGGCCGGTGATCGCCAGCCAGACTTGCGTCTGCGCGACCTTGTTCTGCTGCATCGTCAGCATGGCAAAGCCATAGGTGATCGACGACAGCAGCAGCATCGAGGTGTTCACCGCGACCAGGTTCAGGTCGAACAGGTCCTTCGGGGCGGGGCCGGCGGCATAATTGCCGCCGAGCACGCCGTAGGTGGCGAACAGGATCGCGAAGATGAGACAGTCGCTCATCAGGTAGATCCAGAAGCCGAGCGAGGTGCTCCAGCCTTCCGGATGCGGATGTTCGTCGGCGAGATAGAAGAGCGGCTCGCCGGTTTGCGCGGGGTTGACAGCGACAGTCATTTACTTGGCTCCGGCGAGCAGTTTGGTGCGCGCGTCCTCCGTCCGGATGATGTCTTCAGCCGGAATGTCGAAGTCGCGGTGATAGTTGAAGGTATGGCCGATCCCGACGGCGAGCATCGCGATGAAGCTCGCAGCCGCCAGCCACCACATGTACCAGATCAGGCCGAAACCCATCGCGGTGGCGAGGCCGGCGAGGATGATGCCGGTGCCGGTGCTGCTGGGCATGTGGATCGGCTTGAACCCGGTGAGCGGACGCTGATAACCGCGCTTCTTCATGTCCCACCACGCGTCATTGTCGTGAACGACGGGGGTGAAGGCGAAGTTGTAGTCCGGCGGGGGCGAGGAGGTCGCCCACTCCAGCGTACGCGCGTCCCAGGGATCGCCGGTGACGTCCTTGAGCTGTTCGCGCTTGAGCAGGCTGACCGCGAACTGCATCAGCATCGAGAGGATGCCGATGAAGATGAAGAGGGCACCGATCGCGGCGATGACGAACCAGATCTGAAGCGAGGGATCTTCGAACACGCGCAGGCGGCGGGTCACGCCCATCAGGCCGAGCACGTAGAGCGGCATGAAGGCGAGATAGAAGCCGGTGACCCAGAACCAGAACGACATCTTGCCCCAGAACGGATCGAGCTTGAAGCCGAACGCCTTCGGGAACCAGTAGTTGATACCGGCGAACGCGCCGAATACCACGCCGCCGATGATCACGTTGTGGAAGTGCGCGATCAGGAACAGGCTGTTGTGCAGGACGAAGTCGGCCGGCGGCACCGCGAGCAGAACGCCGGTCATGCCGCCGATCACGAAGGTCAGCATGAAGGCGATCGTCCACATCATCGGCAGTTCGTAGCGGATGCGGCCGCGATACATCGTGAACAGCCAGTTGAACATCTTCGCGCCCGTCGGGATCGAGATGATCATCGTGGTGATGCCGAAGAACGAATTGACGCTGGCGCCCGAACCCATCGTGAAGAAATGGTGCAACCACACCAGGTACGACAGGATGGTGATGACGACCGTGGCGTAGACCATGGAGGTGTAGCCGAACAGCCGCTTGCCCGAGAAGGTCGAGGTGACCTCGGAGAAGATGCCGAACGCCGGGAGAACCAGGATGTAGACCTCGGGATGGCCCCAGATCCAGATCAGGTTCACGTACATCATCGGGCTGCCGCCGAAATCGTTCGTGAAGAAGTTGGTGCCGACGTAGCGGTCGAGCGAGAGCAGCGCGAGCACGACGGTCAGGACGGGGAAGGAGGCGACGATCAGGACGTTGGTGCAGAGCGAGGTCCAGGTGAACACCGGCATCTTCATCATCGTCATGCCGGGGCAGCGCAGCTTGACGATGGTACAGATCAGGTTGATGCCGGATAGCGTCGTTCCGACGCCGGCGACCTGCAGCGCCCAGATGTAATAGTCGACGCCGACATCGGGACTGTAGCCGATGTTCGAGAGCGGCGGATACGCCAGCCAGCCGGTGCGGGCGAATTCGCCGATGAACAGCGAGGCCATCACCAGCACCGCGCCGCCGACCGTCATCCAGAAGCTGAAATTGTTCAGGAACGGGAACGACACGTCGCGTGCGCCGATCTGGAGCGGCACGACATAGTTCATCAGGCCGGTGACCAGCGGCATCGCCACGAAGAAGATCATGATCACGCCGTGGGCGGTGAAGACCTGGTCGTAGTGATGGGCGTTGAGATAGCCTTCGGAGCCGCCAAAGGCGAGCATCTGCTGGCCGCGCATCATCAGCGCGTCGGCGAAGCCGCGCAGCAGCATCACGATGCCGAGGATCATGTACATGATGCCGATGCGTTTGTGGTCCACCGTGGTGAACCACTCGCGCCAGAGATAGCCCCAGAGGCGGAAATAGGTGAGGCCACCGAGCAGCGCGACGCCGCCGAGCGCGACCACCACGAAAGTGCCGACGACGATCGGCTCGTGCAGCGGCAGTGACTCGAAGGTGAGCCGGCCGAAGATGAGCTTGAGAAAATCAGGAGACATGCTGGATCTCTACTAGGAGTCTGACTTCGGACGCTGTCCGAGGAAGAACGACGAGGACTTGAGCGGCGTGAACGACGGCCGCTTCAGGCCGGCGCCGATGAGCGGCATGGTGTCGGTCGGGGCCGCGATCGAGGCGGTGGTCTTGCCCTGCGGCGCATCCGGCGTGCAGGTGCCGGCGACGAAGCTCGGCTCCGGCCCAAACGCGGTGCCGCGGCGGGCGTATTTGTCGTAGGCCAGCGGCAGCGTGTTGTTCAGGCCCTGATGGCCGGCGCCGCCCTTGGCGTCGATCGCCATCATCTCGCTCTGGCACATCTTGCCGGTCTCGACGCACATGTTGAGGATTAGGCGGTAGAGATCGGCATCGACGGTGCCCCAGCGGCGCACCGGCTCGTTCTGGCTGGGCTTTTCGAGCTGGAGATATTCGGCGCGGCCGAGCGAGCCGCCGGCCGACTTGGCGCTGGCGATCCAGGCGTCAAAGCCCGTGTCGTCGAGGCCCTTGAAGTTGAAGTGCATGCCGGAGAAGCCGGCGCCGCTGTAATTTGCCGAGAACCCCTTGTAGGTGCCGGGGTGGTTGACGACGGCGTGGAGCTTGGTCTCCATGCCCGGCATTGCGTAGATCTGGCCGGCGAGCGCGGGGATGTAGAACGAGTTCATCACCGAGGACGCCGTGATGCGGAAGTTGATCGGACGATCGACCGGCGCGGCCAACTCGTTGACGGTCGCAACGCCGTAGCCCGGATAGATGAAGAGCCACTTCCAGTCGAGCGCGACGACATCGACCTCGAGCGGGGCCTTGGACTGGTCCACGGCGCGGTCGGCATGAATGCGGCCGAGCGTGCGGTACGGGTCGAGCAGATGCGTGCCCATCCAGGTCAGCGCGCCCAGGCAGACGATGATCAGCAGCGGCGCCGACCAGATCACCAGCTCGAGCTTGGTCGAGTGGTCCCATTCCGGCTCGTAGCGAGCGGCCGTGTTGGACTGGCGGTAGCGCCAGGCGAACAGCGCCGTCAGCGCCATCACGGGGAGGACGATCAGGAGCATCAGGACGGTGGAGATGATGACGAGGTCGCGCTGCTGGGCAGCGATGTCGCCGGCTGGCGCCAGCACGACGTAGTTGCAGCCGCTGAGTGCAACTGCCAGGGGTAGTAGCGCCAGGATCTTGAGACGAGACACGGGCCGAGCCTTTGAGAATGAGTTTCCTTTGCGGGGGCAACGGGTAGCTGCGATGCAACAATCCGGACATTGGACAATTTGTCCAATGTTGCAGTGCGGAATGTTGGGACAGACAGAACCGGATTGCCTGGCCTTCAGCCGGGCGGTCGGCTTTGGTTTTCAGGACGTTAAGGGCGCACGAATGGCGACGGCACAGACCCCCGCAATGGCAGACCTCCACACGGGCGAGCATGGCCACGACCAGGCCAGTCCAGGCGAGATCGCTATTGGCGTCATCATCGGCCGCACCTCGGAATTCTTCGACTTCTTCGTCTTCGCGATCGCCTCGGTGATCGTGTTCCCGCGCCTGGTGTTTCCGTTCGCGAGCGAACTGACCGGCACCCTTTATTCGTTCATGATCTTCGCGCTGGCGTTCATGGCCCGGCCGATCGGCACCGTCATTTTCATGACGATCGACCGGGAATACGGCAAGACGGCCAAGCTGATCTCGGCGCTGTTCCTGCTCGGCACCGCCACCGTCGCGCTCGCGTTCCTGCCCGGCTATCACGAGATCGGCGTTGCCGCGATCTGGCTGCTGGCGCTGGCGCGCATCGCGCAGGGTCTGGCCTGGGGCGGCGCCTGGGACGGCATGGCTTCGCTGCTGGCGCTGAATGCACCGGCTTCCCAGCGCGGCTGGTACGCGATGGTGCCGCAGCTCGGCGCACCGCTGGGCCTGATCGTGGCGAGCGCGCTGTTCGCCTATTTCGCCGGCCTCCTCTCGGCCGATGATTTCTTCGACTGGGGCTGGCGCTACCCGTTCTTCGTCGCCTTCGCCATCAACGTCGTGGCGCTGTTCGCGCGCCTGCGCATGGTGACGACGGAAGAATACGCCTCGCTGTTCGAGAGCCGCGAATTGCAGCCCTCGCGCATCTCCGAGACGGTCGCGCGCGAAGGCCAGAACATCATGCTCGGTGCGTTCGCGCCGCTGGCGAGCTTTGCGCTGTTCCACATGGTCACGGTGTTTCCGCTGTCCTGGGTGTTCCTGTTCACCCGCGAGAGCCCGGTGCGCTTCCTGATCATCGAGATCGTCGCCGCCATGTTCGGTGTCGCCGCGATCGTGATCTCCGGCATCATCGCCGACCGCGTCGGCCGCAAATCGCTGCTGATGGGATCGGCGATCGCGATCGCGATCTATAGCGGCTTTGCCCCGCAGCTGCTCGATGCCGGCGCGTTCGGAGAGACCATCTACATGGTGATCGGCTTCATCCTGCTCGGCCTGTCCTTCGGCCAGTCCTCCGGCGCGATCGCCTCGAACTTCCGGCAGACATATCGCTACACGGCTTCGGCATTGACCTCGGATATGGCATGGCTGTTCGGCGCCGGCTTTGCCCCGCTGGTGGCGCTGCTGCTCGCCACCAATCTCGGCGTCATCGCCTCGGGTGCGTATCTGCTCTCGGGCGCGTTCTGGACCCTGCTCGCGCTCTGGCTCAGCGGCCAGCGCGAGGCCGGCGACATGGACGCGGGGCGCTGATTGGGGCGCGGACGGCTCCTCCTACTCAGCTCGTCGTCCCGGACAAGCGCAGCTCCAGACAACGCGTAGCGATGTCTGGAGCTGAGCGCCGATCCGGGACCCATAATCCCGGCGAGGGGTTATGGAGCTGGCTGAGCACTCCGAGTCTTCGCCAAACCAAATCCTGTGGCTGGGTGCCGGATCTGCGCTGACGCTTGTCCGGGACGACAGCGGAATGTGTTGCTCCGGATCCCGGGTCCGCGCCAAGCGCACTCCGGGATGACGTGCGCTTGGCGCACGTCAATCCGCCACGATCTTCACGCGATCGCGCACCTTCACCTGGGCGGTGCGATCGAGGCCGTTCAGCACGCGGAAGCGCTCGGCGGGATGATCGACGCCGGCCATGCGGTGGGAGAGCGATTCCACGGTATCGCCGGGCTGCACGGTGATGACCTTGATGCGCAGCGGGCGCGCAGCCTGGATCTCTTCGAGTGTCAGGCGACGGAACGAGTTGACGGTCTCGCGCGCGTTGCGATCGCTCTCAGTCGACCTCTGCCGTGTCGCGAAGATGAAGCGGTAGACGTCGCTGCCGAAGCGCAGCGCATAGACCTTGAACTGCCACTGATCGCCCTTGGCGGTCGCGGACGCTGCCGGAAACCCGTTGATCGTGATATCCTCGGTCGACGCCTTCTCGACGCCTTCCATCCAGCCCGAATTCAGGTAGTCGCCGAGCGATTGTTCGGCCGGCACGCGCACCACGTCGAAGCGCATCGCCTGCGCGCCGCCCTCGCGCACGCCGATCACGGCCTGCGCGGTGTTGTCGAGCGTGAAATTCTCCGGCGCCTGGAAGGTGAAGCCGAGCTTCGGATGCAGGAAACGCCGGCCGCGGACGAAACCTTCGCTGGGATCTTCGCCATAGACGAGGTTGTCGATCGCGGCGAGATAGCTTTCGCGGTCGCGCTCGGCGCCTTCAGGCGCCGTGTATTGCCGCGCGATATTCTGCGCGTTCTGCACGCGTTCCGGGGTTGCCGGGTGCGACGAGGTGAAATCCTGCGCGCGCGGATCGAGCGAGCTCTTGCCGGCCTTCAGCTCGGCATTGCGCTCCATCGCCGAGAGGAAGCGCGCCGCGCCATAGGGATCGAAATGTGCCTTGGCGGAAATGCCGACCCCGATGCCGTCGGCCTCGATCTCCTGCTTGCGCGAGAAACTCGCCATGGTGAGCTTGGTCTTGGCCAGCGCGAGCGCAGTGAGATCGGGATCGTTGCTCATGTCGGTGACGACGCGGGTGACGATCGCGGCCTGGCGGGCCTGGTCCTCGCGCATCGCGGCGTGCTTGGACAGCACATGCGCCATCTCGTGGCTGAGCACGGAAGACAATTCGGAGGTGTCGCTGGCGAGCGCGAGCAGGCCGCGCGTGACATAGAGCTGGCCGTTCGGCAGTGCGAACGCGTTCACCGCGCCGGAATTGAGGATGGTGACCTTGTAGCCCTGGTCGGGGCGGTCGGAAGCCGCGACCAGCCGGTCGACGGTCTTGCTGACCAGCGCCTCGAGCCTGGGATCGTCATAGGTGCCGCCATAGCTCGCCAGGATGCGCTCGTGCTCCTTCTCGGTAGCGGGGGTTTGCGCCACGGCGGGCTTCGGCTTCGGCAGCACGACGGTCGCCGGGGTCGCCGCGGTCTGGAACCGGCCCATATCGCCACAACCGGCGAGAGCAGCCGTGCCCAGAACAAGGCACAGCGCGGCCGGCGCCGCCCGCAGGCGGCGGCGTTCAACCCGTACGTGCCGTTCTAGCACCCCATCCACGTCGCTTAACCCGTGCCTGGCCTGACCTTAAGGCCTTACCCCTGTCGGCTCGTTTGCGCCCAGCAACTCGACCTGCCCCACGAGGCGCACATCGATGCGCGGCCCCGTACTCCCCTCAACCCAGCCCCGAACTCGAATACGCCGATTCTCCAAGGACTTAAGGCTGATGCCGGCACCTTCGAACGCCGGTAGCGTGCGCTTTGAAATAGTCACGGCAAAGCCACGTGTCCAGCTCCGTCCGAAGTTGAGGTAGGTCGTTGCCCCAGCTTGCCGGACCGACAGGACTTTGCCCTCGACCACCGTAAAACGCCCGATCTCGGCCAAAATATCGTCCGGACTTTCCGCGTTTTTTATGGCCGACGGGTCAGCCCAGCTGCCCATTTTTTGCCGCCGTGCCGCGGCTTCTGACGCCATCAGGGAGGCCGCGCAGTCCTTGTCCGCGATCTCGGCCGAGACCATGGCGTCGCCCCGGCCGAGCAGCGTCGCCTGCACCGGGGTATCGCTTCCGCCGACGAAGAGCAGCGCGCCCTGGCGGCCATAGCGATCGGGCGTGTCGTCAGCGCTTCGCAGCGTCACGTCGCGGCCGGAGAGCAGCGATGCCAGCGCCTGCTTCGTCGCCGCTGTCGGCTCGATCCCGCTAAGGCGAATTTCGCGGCCGTCGTCGAGACGCACGCTGCGCGCATCGACGATCGCGGCAACGCGGCCTTCGTCCTGGGATTCGAACTGGCACGGATTGGCGAGCGCGGTACTTCTCGCGACGAGAAGACATGTGACGATGAGATGAAACAGTCGCGTCACGTGACCCGGAGAGGTTGCGTTGCGGGCGGATCATAACTCAAGCGTCGTGAGCCGCGAAGAGTCTTCCTCGCAAGGACGGCGCGGAGGCGCATTTCCGCGTCTCACCATTCCGCTTTGCGGAAAACGTGTGCGGCAATCGTGTGCTCTCAACACCTGCATGCGTGCTGCGCTGTTGCGCATGCGGCAGGATTGCGGCAATAGCGATAGCGAACAGCCATAACCAAGAGCAATAACCAAGCCGCCATCAGAGTACGGCGCGATAAAGGGAGATCGTTTTCGATGAAGAGACTTTTGCCTGGCATTTTTGCCGCCGCTATTGCCTTGAGTGCAAGCGCAGCGCAGGCTCAGGACAAGCCGCCGCTGAAGATCGGCGGCATCCTCGACATGTCGAGCCTCTACGCCGACATCACCGGCTCCGGCAGCGAGACCGCGGCCAAGATGGCGGTGGAGGACTTTGGCGGCGAGGTGCTGGGACGCAAGATCCAGGTGCTGGCGGCCGACCATCAGAATAAAGCCGATCTCTCCGCCAACATCGCCCGCGACATGCTCGACAACCAGGGCGTCGAGATGATCTACGACGTCGCGGCCTCCGCGACCGCACTTGCCGCCGGTGAGATCGCGAAAGCGCGCAACAAGATCATCATGTTCAACGGCCCCGGCTCGATCCGTCTCACCAACGAGGCCTGCGGCCCCTATACCATTCACTACGTGTTCGACACTTACGGCCAGGCCAATGTGACCGGCCTTGCGGCGGTGAAGTCGGGTCTCGACAGCTGGTACTTTCTCACCGCCGATTACGCTTTCGGCCAGGATCTGGAGAAGGATACCAGCGCCGTCGTCACCAAGACCGGCGGCAAGGTGCTCGGCAGCGTGCGCCATCCGCTCAACACGTCGGATTTCTCGTCCTTCCTGCTGCAGGCCCAGGCCTCCAAGGCCAAGGTGATCGGGCTCGCGAATGCTGGCGGCGACACCATCAACGCCATCAAGCAGGCGGCGGAGTTCGGTATCACCAAGGGCGGCCAGAAGGTCTCGCCGCTGCTCGCCTTCGTCACCGATATCGACTCGATCGGGCTCGAGACCGCGCAGGGCCTGCTGCTGGCCGAAGCGTTCTACTGGGATCTCAACGACGACACGCGCGCCTTCTCGAAGCGCTTCATGGAGCGCACCAAGCGGGTGCCGACCTCGGCGCAGGCCGGTGTCTATTCTTCCGTCACCCATTACCTGAAAGCCGTGAAGGCGGCCGGCACGACCGACGCCGCGACGGTGATCAAGGTGATGAAGGAGACGCCGATCAACGACTTCTTCGCCAAGAATGGCAAGATTCGCGAGGACGGCCGCATGATCCACGACATGTACCTGTTCGAGGTGAAGAAGCCGTCGGAGTCCAAGGGCCGCTGGGACGATTACAAGCTGCTCGCCACGGTGCCCGGCGCCGAGGCGTTCCAGCCGCTGGAGCAGTCGCGCTGCCCGCTGGTGAAGAAGTGACGGCGTGAGTCCTCGTGACGACGAGCGCCCTGAACAATAGGTGGTCATCCCGGGGCGCGCGTAGCGCGAGCTATGGTGCGCAATTGCGCACCTGAGGATCCATCGGGCAGCAATGACGGTTGAGGAATGGATTCCGGGTTCGGTCCTGCGGACCGCCCCGGAATGACGGAGAAGAACAAACAACGGGAGACGCCGCATGAGCAACGACATGGTCCTGCAGAAGCTCGAAGGCGGGCTGCTCACCATCACGATGAACCGGCCGGAGCGGAAGAACGCGCTCAACCCTGACATGGTCGCCGGGCTGGTCGAAGCGGCGCGGCGCGCGGCTGATGATCCGGAGGTGCGGGCGGTGCTGTTCAAGGGCGCGGGCGGCTCCTTCTGTGTCGGCGGCGACGTCAAGTCGATGGCAGCAGGGCGCGCACCGCTGCCGTTCGAGCAGAAGCTTGCGAATCTGCGCCGCGGCATGGAGGTCTCGCGCATCCTGCATCAGATGCCGAAGCCCGTGGTGGCGCAGCTCGATGGCGCCGCGGCCGGCGCGGGCCTGTCGATGGCGCTATCCTGCGATCTGCGCATCGCCTCCGAATCCTGCAAGATCACCACCGCCTTTGCTAAGGTCGGATTCTCCGGCGATTATGGTGGGACCTATTTCCTGACGCAACTGCTCGGCAGCGCGCGGGCACGCGAGCTCTATCTGATGTCGCCGGTGCTCACCGCGAAGGAGGCACATGCGATCGGTATGGTGACGAAGGTCGTGCCCGACGCCGAGATCGACGCGGCGGCGCACGAGCTGGCGCTGTCGCTGGCGCAGGGCCCCTCGATCGCGCTCGGCTTCATCAAGCGCAACATCAACAATGCCGAGCATCTGGCGCTTGAGGACTGTTTCGACGGCGAGGCGATCCATCATACCCGCTGCGGCGACACTGAGGACCACAAGGAGGCCGCCAGGGCCTTCGTCGAGAAGCGCAAACCCACATTCAAGGGCGCATGACGATGGCGCCCTATATGCGGCTGCGGCAGATCTGCCTGGTCGCGCCGCAGCTCGCGCCCGTCGTTTCCGACATCGCGGAGATCATGGGCCTTGCCGTCTGCTATCGCGACGGCAATGTCGCCAAATATGGCCTGGAGAACGCGCTGCTCCCGGTCGACACGATTCTGCTCGAGGTGGTGGCGCCCTTCAAGGACGGCACCACGGCCGGCCGCTTCATCGAGAAGACCGGCGGCCGCGGCGGCTACATGGCGATCTTCTGCTGCAACGATCCGGACGAGCGCGCCCGCACCGCCAACGCGCTCGGCGTGCGCACCGCCAACGTCATCGACCATGCGCCCTATCACGGCGTGCAGCTCCACCCGCGCGACTGCCGCGCCGCCTTCATCGAGTTCAACCACACCGAAGGCAGCGACGATAGTCTGGGCCCCTATCCGCCGGCGGGACCCGACTGGCAAAAATTCATCCGCAAGGATGTGACGCAGGCGCTGACCGCGGTGGAGATGCAGAGCCCGGACCCGGAAGGGCTGGCGGAGCATTGGGGCAGGATCATCGGGATCGCGCCGACGAGCGATGCCGAACTGAAGCTGCCCAACGCAACCTTCCGCTTCGTCAAGGGCGCCAGCGAGATCATGAGCGCGCTGGAGTTTCGTGTGGCTGATGCTGCGCGTGTGCTGCATGCGGCGCGGGCGAAAGGGCACGCGGTCGCGGGGAATGAATTCCTGCTGGGTGGCGTGACGTTCCGGGTTGTAGCTTGAACGGTTGCCACACATACCGCTGTCGTCCCGGACAAGCGAAGCGCAGATCCGGGATCCATAGCCACAGGGAGTGGTTTGGCGAAGACTCGGAGTTGTCAACTCGCGCTACAACTACTCCCTGTGGTTATGGGGCCCTGCTTTCGCAGGAACGACAGGGGAGGTTGTGGCGATGTCAAAGTGATACGGAACGCCGCCGCAATCACCGCCCTTTGAAATTCGCCGCGCGCCGCTCTTCCGTCGCCTTCACGCCTTCCTTAAAATCCTCCGTCGCGCGCAGTCTGGTCTGCTCGGCGAGCTCGTGGTTGGTCGCGGCCATGACGCGGTCGGCAAGGCCATTGCGCATCGTGGCGCGGGTCGAGAGCAGGCCGAGCGGGGAGCATTCGGCGATCTCGCCGGCGAGCTTCATCGCGGCCGGTTTCACCTGGTCCTGCGGCACCAGCTCATTGGCGAGGCCCCACTTGTAGGCCTCCTCGCCGGTGAAGCGGCGGCTGGTGTAGAACATCAGCTCGGCGTTGTTCTTGCCGATCAGCTCCGGCAGCGTCACGGTCAGGCCGAAGCCGGGATGGAAGCCGAGCTTGGTGAAGTTCGCGGAGAAGCGCGCTTCGGGGCAGGTGACGCGGAAATCGGCGGAGACCGCTAGACCGAGTCCGCCGCCAATGGCCGCGCCTTGCACCGCGGCGACGATCGGCTTCCTGGCGCGGAAGATGCGCACCGCCTGGATGTAGAGATGGTTGATCGGGCCGAGGCTGTCGGCCGGGTCGCCTTTCTTCTCAGCCTCGCGCGCCTCCTGTTCCTGCCGGGCTGGATCGCCGAAATTCGCGCCGGCGCAGAACGCCTTGCCCTGCGCGGAAAGAACGGAAGCACGGATCTCGATGTCGCGGTCGAACTCTTCCAGCGCATCCGCGATCTGGTTGATCAGCGAGATGTCGAAGAAGTTGAGCGGCGGCCGGCGGATCTCGATGGTGCCGACATGCCCGACCTTCTCGACGCCGATATCTTTGTAGGTGCTCATTCTTTGCCTCCCGTAACTCGATGTATCCGTAGCGAAGAACCACCTCTCCCAAGGGGAGAGGTCGGCGCGCAGCGCCGGGTGAGGGGTTTCACTCCCTCGGTGAAGCCCAGCCCCTCACCCGATTTGCTGGCGCAAATCGACCTCTCCCTATGGGAGAGGTGATCGGAGCGAGCCGCGATAACGTCGTCCATGCGCGCTAGCGCAAGCCAAGTCCGCGGGCGATGATGCCGCGCAGGACCTCCGTGGTGCCGCCCTGGATGGTGAGTTTCGGCGCGGTCTTGATGGCGAAGTCGAGCTGTCGCTCCAGCGTCTCGCGGTTGCTCGCGGTCTCCTCGACGAAGGCGGCGAGGTCGCGCACGCGGTGCGGAAGCTGCTGCTCCCAGACCGTGCCGATGTCCTTGACGATGGACGCTTCGACCACCGGCTCCTTGCCGGCTTCCAGCATGCCGGCAACCGAGACCGACATGCGCCGCATGGTGTGGAGTTGCGCCACCAGCCGGCCGATGCCCTCGGCGCTGCGCGTGTCCGGATTGGGACCGACTGCGCGGACGAGCTCGGTCAGTACGTAATAGGTTTCAAGGAAGCGCTCGGGGCCCGAGCGCTCGTAGGCGAGCTCCGAGGTCGCCTGCTTCCAGGCGCCGTCGACCTCGCCGAGCACGTGATCATCAGGGATGAAATGGTCGGTGAAGACGACCTCGTTGAACTCGTACTGGCCGGTGATCTGGCCAATCGGGTTCACCTTGATGCCCGGCTGCTTCATCTTGACCAGGAACTGCGTCAGGCCGTGGCGGCGGTTTTCCTTGGTCGGCGGCGAGGTGCGGAAGATCGCGATCATGTAGTCGGCGATGTGCGCCGACGAGGTCCAGATCTTGGTGCCGTTGATGAGATAGCCGCCGTCGGTCTTGGTCGCGCGCGTCTTCGCCGCAAACAGGTCGGAGCCGGAGTTCGGCTCGCTCATGCCGATGGCGAAGCAGACCTCGCCGCGGCAGATGCGCGGCAGGATCTCCATCTTGATATGCTCGGGCGCGTATTTCAGAAGCACCGGCCCGCTCTGGCGATCGGCGACGAAGAAGCGTCGCGTCGGCGCGTTGGCGACGCGCATCTCCTCGGTCACGACGTAGCGTTCGAGGAAGGAGCGTTCCTGGCCGCCATATTTCTTCGGCCAGGTCATCCCCAGCCAGCCCTTGGCGCCGACCCTGCGGGAGAATTCCGGCGCGTCGGCATCCTCGCGGTTGGGCTTGTGCGGATCGAAGGTGCCGGCGGCGATTTCCTCGGCGAGGAAGGCGCGCACTTCCTTGCGCAGCTGCTCGCACTTCTCGGGCAGGCGGATCGGATCGAAACGAAGGGCAGCGGTCATTGTCGTCTCGTCTCCTGATCAGCGCGATGCCACGAGCGGCCACAATTCGTCGGCGCCGCGGTTTGCGACGAGTTTGCCGAGCTCGACGGCCCAGTAGCTCTCCGAGCCGAAATCGTCGCGCCAGGCCAGCGCCCGCAGCGAATAGCGGTGCAGGATGTGCTCCATGGTGAAGCCGATTGCGCCGTGGACCTGATGGGCGATGCCGCCGCCTTTCTCGGCGGCTTCCGCGCAGCGGATCTTGGCGGAGGCGGCTTCGAGATAGACCTCGTCGTTGAAGGATCTTGCGTTGGCGATCGCGTCGGCGGCCGACGTCGCCGCCGCAAGCGCCGCGGCGGATTCGCCGGCGAGTCGCGCGAGATTGTGCTGCACGGCCTGGAATTTCGAGATCTTCTTCTCGAAGGCGACGCGCTCGTTGGAATAGCGCACGGAGATGTCGAGCATGGATTCCAGCGCGCCGGCGATCTGCAGGCTGCGCGCGACGCCGCCCATCAGCATCAGGGTGGTCTGGTCGCAGCCCTTCGGCGCGGGTTTGATGATGATGGGCTGGACCTTGTCGAGCGTCACGGTATCGCTGTGGTCGTAGCCGACATTGAGGCCGGCCTCGATCCGTGCCTTGGCCGCATCGACCAGCGCGATGGAAACACCGTCCTTGCCGTGCGCCAGCACCGCGAAGTGCTTCGCTGTCTTCGCGAACGGCACGCCGCGGGCACGGCCGGAGAGCGCGCCGTCGGCATCGAGGCTGATGCGGTCCTTCGGCGAAGCCGGCAGCACGGTCATCTCGCCTTCGGGCGATGAGATCCTGGCCTGCGCCAGCAGCCACCCCGCCAGCATGGTCTCGGCCAGAGGCACCGCGACCGCGAAACGGCCGGCGGCGTTCAGCAACGCAAAGCCGTCGGCGAGGCTCGCGCCGGAGCCGCCGAGATCATCGGGCACCCAGGACAATGGAAGGCCCGCCTCGCCCAGCGCCCGCCACAGCGGCGCCTGCCACGAATCCTTCTTGTCGTTGTTGATGGTTTGCGGATCGGCGAGATCGGCGAAGATTTTCTCCGCAGTCTCGACGACGATATTATCACTCTCCGCCACAGCGTTCCCCGTGTCTTGCCATTGGCGCATCCCGTTCCGTAGGCGGGTGCGCGGTCTCTTCTTGCGCCCGATGATCGGAAAAAGCCATGGCCCTGACAAGCGTTGACCGCAGGTCAACCTGCGGCGCGGGCATGGGCGCAAGGGCCAACAGGAGGCTAATTCCGCTTAGCGGAGTTTGCTCGATTTGCAGGGCGCGGCAAACTCGCTAAAGAGGACGCCAACGTCAGAACAGGGGAAGGAATTCGGGATGGCAGAGGACAGTCTGTGCGCAATCGTGACAGGATCGGCATCCGGCCTCGGCGCGGCGACCGCGGAGATTTTCGCGCGGAGCGGGGCGCGGCTCGTCATCAACTATTCGTCGAGCCAGAAGGACGCCGAGGCCACGGCCGAGCTCTGCCGCAAGGCCGGCGCGGCGGAGGTCCTTGTCGTGCAGGGCGACGTCTCAAAGGATGATGATTGCCGCAGGATCGTCGCAGCCGCTGCGCCCTGGGGCCGGCTCGACATCCTCGTCAACAATGCCGGCACCACCAAGCATGTCGCCCATGCCGATCTCGACGGCTTGTCGGCGGAGGATTTCCAGCGGGTCTACGGCGTCAACACCATCGGCCCGTTCCAGATGGTGCGCGCCGCGCGCAGCCTGCTCGAGGCCGGTGCGAAGGCTTCGGGCCGGCCGTCCGCGGTGGTCAACGTGTCCTCGGTCGCCGGCATCAGCGGTGTCGGCTCGTCGATCGCGTACGCCGCGAGCAAGGGCGCGCTCAACACCATGACGTTGTCGCTGTCGCGTGCGCTGGCGCCGCTGATCCGCGTCAACACGGTATGCCCCGGCTATATCGACACGCCCTGGTTCACCAAGGGCCGCGGCGAGGCAGGGGCCAAGCAGGTGCGCGACAGCGTTGTCGCAAAGGTGCCGCTGAAGGTCGCCTCGCGCGCAGAAGACATCGCGCAACTCGTCTGCTTCCTGGCGATGCCGGCCTCCAGCAACATGACCGGCGAGGTCGTGCGCATGGATGCGGGGATGCACTTGATTGCGTGATTGGGTGTCTTGTCGCTGTGACGCTCTAATGGTGCGGCCAACACGGGTGTCATCCCCGCGAACGCGGGGATCCCTAACCACGGGGAGGAGTTGCTGCGCGACTCTGGTCACTCCGAGTCTTCGCCAAACTGCTCCCTGTGGCTATGGGTCCCGGATCGGCGCGCGCTTAGGGCGCGCTTGTCCGGGACGACACCGAGTGTGATCACCCCTTGATCACGCCGCTCGCCACCAGCCGGTGCCAGATGAACAGCACCACCACCGCGCCGACCGTGGCCATGATGAAGCCGGCGCCCTGGTCGGGGCTGTAATGGCCGATGGCCTGGCCGATGAAAGTCGCCAGAAATGCGCCGGCGATGCCGAGGATGGTTGTGAGGATGAAGCCGCTCGGGTTGTTCGGTCCCGGCGCCAGCCAGCGCGCGATGAGGCCGGCGACGAAGCCGACGACGATGATCCACAACAGGCCGCCCATGCTCATGAGTGTGCTCCCCTTCCCGAGAACGCTTCGAGCATGATCCGGAGAAGTGTGTCGCGGTTCTCCGAATAGATCATGCTCAGACCAGGAACTTCAGATTCGGCCCGAGATTTCGTTCTCGGTCGGCAGCCGTCCGTCGGGCGTCAGATGGTCGACTACCTGCGGCAGATATTGGCTGAGGCCGGAGAGCAGTTCCTCGCGTGACAGGCCGCTCTGGGCGGACAGGCTCTCGATCTGGTCGGCGCCGAGCGCGCTGGCGAGATCGCCGGGCGCAATCGGCTTGTTCTCGCCCCTGCCGACCCAGGAATTGGCGGCTTCGCCCTGGCCGCCCTGCTGGAGCTGGTTGAGGAGATCGCCGAGCCCACCGCTGAGCACGGTCCCCGCCGCCCCGCCCGCAAGCAGGCCGCCGAGGCCGCCCTTGAGCAGATCGCTGAGACCGCCGCCGGGGCCGCCCGCATTCGCCTGCGTCGGAGGCGGCAGCGGCGACCGCGGCTGCGGGGCAGGCGCCGCGCCGGGCTGGCCTGCCGTCAAATGCTTGAATGCCTTCCAGGCGAGCAGGCCGAGCAGCGCCATGGTCATCGGCGACATGCCGCCGGAGGATTTCTCGGAGCTCGGTGTGCTCGGGCCGCGCGGGCCGTTCTGCATGCCATTGAGGACGTCGAGTAGACCCATGGTGCTCTCCTTTGGCGTCTGGTTCGGCGAGCGCTCGCCGCTGACTGCCCCCGGGGCGAAAACATATGGGGCACGCATGACCGTTACAAGTCGGATGCACCGCGATTGGTTGCCGGCCTGGCCTCTGCTATCGAAGGCGGGCCGTTCAGGTTAATCAAGGCGAGGTATGACAAATCGACCGATCGTAGTCGCCGGCGCGGGCGCCATCGGCTGTTTCGTCGGCGGCATGCTGGCGGCCGCCGGCCGCCGCGTCGCGCTCCTGGTGCGGCCGCGGGTGAAGACCGAGATCGAACGGTTCGGCCTGCTTCTGACCGATTTCGACGGCTCCGAGAAGAGGCTCGGCGCGGGGCAACTGGCACTGTCGGAGGATCCCTCGATCTTCCACAGCGCCGGCATCGTGCTGGTGACGGTGAAGAGCGCCGACACCGCCGCTGTCGCCGAGCAGATCGCGCAGCATGCGCCTGAGGATGCCGTCATCGTCTCGCTTCAGAACGGCGTCGGCAATGTCGCTGTGCTGCGCGAGCGGCTCGGCGGCCGCCGCGTGCTGGCCGGCATGGTGCCGTTCAACGTGATCGCGATGGGCGAGGGCCGCTTCCACCGCTCGACCTCCGGCGACATCCATATTGGAGAGGATGCGGAGAACACGGCCGGGAAGCTCTCGGTCGCCGGCCTCACGATGCGCGCGAGCGCTGACATCACCGGGGTGCAATGGGGCAAGCTGATCATCAACCTGAACAACGCGCTCAGCGCGTTGTCGGACTTGCCGCTCGCCGCGCAACTGGCGAACCGCGACTGGCGCAGATTGTTCGCCGACCAGATGGCCGAGGGGCTCGCCGCGCTGAAGGCGGCCGGCATCACGCCGGTCTCGGCGACGCCGATCCCGATGAGGTGGTCTCCGGCCTTGCTGCGGCTGCCCGATGCGATCTTCAAAGCGATCCTGGGACGCACGATGAAGATCGATCCCGAGGCGCGCTCCTCGATGTGGCAGGATCTGAAGCAGGGCCGCAGGACCGAGATCGACTATCTCCAGGGCGCGGTCATCGCGCTCGCCGAGCGGAACAATGTCAGCGTGCCGCTGATGCGCCGCATTGTTGCGCTGATCAAGGACGCCGAGGCGGCCGGCAACGGCCCGCTGCGGCTGACGCCGCAGCAGATTCGCGGGTAGCGCCCGAAGGAGGAGCACGATGAATCGTCGTTTTGTGATCGGGATCGCGTTGACCGCGCTCTGCGGTTCGTCGACGCTTGCCTATGCAAGGCCGCCGACGGTGATGAATTCACCTGGCTATGACCGCCGATTGCAGGAGAGCAGGTCGCAGCTGGGGAGTTCGCCGACGGTGGCGGAGCCAGCGCCGGCACCGGTGGCGAAACCGAAGCAGGTCAAGAAGAAGCGCTCGAACTGACGCTGCATTCCCCGCTGTCGTCCCGGACAAGCGCGCCAAAGCGCGCGCAGATCCGGGACCCAGCCAAAGGGAGGAGTTTGACCAAGACTCGGAGTTAGCGGCTCGCCCTACGACCACTTCCTGTGGTTATGGATCCCGGATCTGCGCTTACGCTTGTCCGGGATGACAGCGGAGTGTTTGGTCGCTGCCTCACCCTTTCTTCGCGGGCTTGCTCGGGGGCGGGTTGAACAGCTTCTTCAGATCGTTCAAGCTTTCCGATAGCCGCGGCCATTCGCAGGAGAACGAGCCCTTGGTGCAGGGCGCGCCCTTCGGCCTCGGGCCTGCTGCCTGCTGGACCTTCGGCCGCTCGACGGGGATCGGCACGCGCGCGGTCTCGGTACGCAGCGCGACCTGTTGAAGCTGCTGCAACTGCTGTTCCTGCTGCTCGCGCTGCTGGCGAGCGGTAGCCTGGGCCGCTTCATTGCTGCGGCGCTGGCTGGCGAGATAGGCGGTGTAGGCTTCGTCGATCTTCTTCTGTTCCTCCGGCGTCGGATTGGGGCCGGCGATGTCGAAGGTGCGATCCTGAAGGAAGTCGTAATAGGAATAGCCCCCGCCCGGCTTGCGGCGGCCGGCAAACTTGGCGTTGCAATCGGCCAGCGCGGCGGTCTTCTCGGACTTGGTTGCGGCCTTCTCGGCGACGTCCGCGCATTCCTCGAAATCGACCGGCGCGCGTTTCCACCATTGCGCCTCGACATGCGCATGCGTCAGCAGGAGAGACCCTGCTGCGGTCACAAGAAGCAGCGCCGCACGACGCGATGTAGCTACGGCCGACATTCTACGAGAGCATTCCTTGCAGGACTCAACCCGAACTGAGTCGAGACTGATTTTTGCCCCTTTATCGCCGCCTTGTCACCCATGGAACTCGGGAATTTCATGGCTGCAATGCTGACATTTTGTACTTGACGTGGCGCCGGAGTCACAGCGCCCTCCCGGCAGACTGTTACACTCATGCCGTGAGCGCGTCACTCCCGAGGCGTCGCCAAGAAGACGAAGTGGAAACGCCTGATGCTGCTGCCTCTGTCCGACGTGCCGCGCTGGTACGCTGAACGCAAACCGCATGGCACGATCGCCATCCGTCACGGGCAGGACACGCTGACCTGGGACGAACTCGAGCGCGGCGCCAACCGGCGCGCCCGGGCGTTCGCGGCCAGGGGCGTCAAGCCCGGCGATTTCGTGGCGATCGGCTTGCCGAACGGCAACACGTTCTTCGAGACCTCCTTTGCGGTATGGAAGTGCGGGGCGACGCCAACCTCGCTGTCATGGCGACTGCCGCGCGGCGAAGCCGCCGCGGTGCTTGACATTCTGAAGCCGGCGCTTGTGGTCGGCGGCGAGGCCGACTGGAATGCGCCGAACCGGCTGCCTGCGGACTTCGTGCCGGAAGGTTTCTCGGACGAGCCGCTCAATGCGCCGGTGGCGCGCTACTGGAAAGCGATGACCTCAGGCGGCTCGACCGGCCGTCCCAAGGTGATCCTCGATCATCAGCCAGCGGTGACCGACACGGTCGCCGCGCCGCCGCTCAACATCCCCTTCGGGGTTTCGCTGCTCAATCCCGGCCCGCTCTACCACAATGCACCGTTCATCGTGTCGCATTACGCCCTGTTCGTCGGCGGCAAGCTCACCGGCCTTACCAAGTTCGATGCCGAGGAGACGCTGCGCCAGATCGAACGCGAGCGCGTGCAATGGGTCAATTTCGTGCCGACCATGATGCACCGGATCTGGGCGCTGCCGGAGAACGTGCGCAACGCCTACGATGTGTCAAGCCTGCAGACGGTCTTCCACATGGCCGCGCCGATGCCGCCCTGGCTGAAGGAGAACTGGATCGCCTGGCTCGGGCCCGAGCGGGTCTGGGAGCTCTATGGCGGCACCGAGCGGCAGGGCGCCTGCATCATCTCCGGCGCGGAATGGCTGACGCACAAGGGCTCGGTCGGCAAGATCGGCGACATGGCGAAGCTGCGCATCATCGGCGAGGACGGCAACGATGTTGCGCCGGGGGAAACCGGCGAGATCTACTTCCTCAACAATGACGGCAAGGACGCCACCTATCACTACCTCGGTGCCGAGCCGAAACGCCGTGCCGACGGCTGGGAGTCGCTCGGCGATATTGGCCGGCTGGATGCGGAAGGCTATCTCTATCTCGGCGACCGCCTCGCCGACATGGTCTTGCGCGGCGGCGCCAACATCTATCCGGCCGAGGTCGAGGCCGCGGTCTCTGCCTGCCCCGGCGTGCGCTCCTGCGTCGTGGTGGGCTTGCCCGATCCGGAGTTGGGCCAGCGTGTTCACGCCATCATCGAGCCGGAGCCCGATGCCGACGGCCAGGTCATCGCCGACGGCATGGCCGACTTCCTGAAAGACCGGCTCAGCCGCTACAAGCATCCTGAAAGCTTCGAGTTCGTCGGCGCTCCGCCGCGCGATGATTCCGGTAAAGTCCGCCGCACGCTGTTGCGCGATGAGCGCGCGGCGTGGATGAAGGAGGGGCGCGCCTTCCGGATCTGGCCTTCGAAGGCGCGGGCGCAGGTCGAGTAAGACAAACACGGAAGGACTGACATGACGATCACCATTGCAGCGAGCAGCGTGCCGAGGCCGCCGGCCGATATCATCGAAGGTTTCAGGGGCGCGCCGACCTCGGTGATCTCGGACAATCTCGCCCGGCTGCCGGGCGCGGTGGGGCTGAGGCCCTATCATCGCGGCGGCAAGCTGGTGGGAACGGCCTTCACTGTGCGCACCCGGCCCGGCGACAATCTCGCCATCCACCGCGCGCTCGACCTGGTCGGCCCGGGTGACGTCATCGTGGTCGACGGCGGCGGCGACGAGACGCGGGCGCTGGTCGGCGAGATCATGAAGAACATCGCGCAATGGCGCAAAGCCGAAGGCTATGTGATCGACGGCGCGATCCGCGACGTCGCGGCTTTCGCGGCCGACGACTTTCCCTGCTATGCGCGCGCGGTGATCCACCGCGGTCCCTACAAGAACGGCCCCGGCGAGATCAACGTGCCTGTCACCGTCGGCGGCAGCGTGATCTCGCCCGGCGACATCGTCGTCGGCGACGAGGACGGCGTGGTGTCGTTTCCCGCCGCCGGTGCCGCCGCGCTGCTGGACGCGGTCCGCGCCCAGGTCGCCCGCGAGGAGGAGACGCTGAAGGCGATCCGCGAGGGCCGCTACCAGGGCTCGTACGGAAAGTCCTGATCGGACGAGAACGAAGGGGAGGATGGCGTGAGCCAGAAGGACGAATTCCACAACGTCGACGATGCCAGCGATGGGCTGTTCCGCGAGCTCGCAAGCGGAGTGACGACGCGCATCTTCTCCGGCGAGCAGGCGATGCTCTCGGTGGTGACGCTGGCGCCGCATGCGCAGGGCACGCTGCATCACCATCCCGAGGAGCAATGGGGCGTGCTGCTCGACGGCTCGGCCATCCGCGTCCAGGGCGATGAGGAGATCCCGGTGAAGAAGGGCGACTTCTGGCGCACGCCCGGCAACGTGCCGCACACCATGCGCGCCGGCCCCGAAGGCGCTCGGGTGCTGGACATCTTCAGTCCGCCTCGGCCAGAATACAGAAAAGCAGGGTCGGGTTTCGGAACGACCTGAAGCGCTTGGCGCTTCAGGTATTTGTTGGCGACGGCGTCCAGGGAGATCCTGAGCGAGCCCGCGACCGCCGCCCAGCTCAAGGACACCCAGCATATGACGCTGCTGCTCCAGGACGGCGCTGCCTTCAAGTCCTTCTTCGACAAGCAGGTCGCCTACTGGGGCAAGGTGGTGCGGGACAACAATATCAGGGCATGAGAGACCGTGCCCGGGATTGCCATCCCGGGCCCGATGTCAGGTCCGGTGCGCTCGCGCGGGCCTGAGCGTCAGAGCATCTTGCCGACGATCTTTGTCATATCCGCTGCCGAAAACGCGCGCAGCGTTTCAGTGCGGACATTGCCGAGTGCGCTGATACTAAGGCTGAGCGACATCGCGGCAGCTTCATCTGGAGCCTCGAGAACGGTCACAACGTCATATCGTCCCTGCGTCCAGACGATCTCCTTCACAGTCACGCCGAACGTTTTGGCCATCTCCTTGAAGGCGTCGGCCCGCTTCGGCGAGTCCTTGACGTTGCGGGCTCCCTGATCCGTGAAGTTTCCCAGCACAACATAGGTTACCATGGTCGTCCTCCCTGGTTAGAGCTTGAGGAAGCCGCGCGGAGCTTGCCACGCCGGCTGAGACGGCGCTACCTGCGCGTTGGAACGTCAGCAGATGCGACTTATTCGGTCAGGACAATGGCCGTGCGAAACTGAGCTCATGGCCGTCTGGGTCGGTGAGATGGAAGTAGCGCTCACCCCATTCGGCATCACGGGGGATGGTCGACGGCTGCCACCCGGCAGCGCGCGCCTGTGCGTAGGTCTCGTCGACATCGGCCACGTAGAAGATGACGCGGCCCCACCAGGACCAGCGCTTGTCGTCCGGCTGCGCCGTCAGGTTGAGATAGCCGCTGCCGGCGCGAAAGCTCGTGAATGCCGCGGCCTCGCCGCCATAGAGAAGCTCGAAGCCCAGCGAGCGGTAGAAGCGCACGGCGCACGCCATGTCATGGGTGCCGAGCGTGATGGCGCTGATGCTCTCGATCATGTGGGCTGCTCCGCCGAGAGGGACCTGGAAGCGATTGTATAGCCGCCTTGTTCAGCTTGACGATGGCTTGGCCCGCCTGACGGCTGGCGAACCGCATTTTGCTCTGCTATGACGGGATCGAATCCGTACCCACGGGTTCCGCGGTCCCGTAGCTCAGCCGGATAGAGCGGCGGTTTCCTAAACCGTAGGTCGGAAGTTCGAGTCTTCCCGGGATCGCCATTCCTCTTTTAATGCCCTTGACCTTGAAGATGGTGGATCGGCCTGCGGTCGCAGTCGCCAATCTTCGTAGCCGTAAAATGCCTGTGCGCGATTTGGAGTGAGTCGTACGACCCAGAGTCGTACTTGACGTCGTCTGCGCGTTGAACCACGATTATGCTCATGAGGGTTGTGCGGTTCTCGCGACGAACGGTGTTGGTGCAGGGCTCGTATGGACGATGTAAAGGCTCAAATTCTTTTCGAGAAGCTGGCGGGAACGCGTGACGAACAGGGCGCTGCTGACACAAGCTGAAGACAGCCAATCAATACCCTCCGGCTCCGTGGACGAGGCTGGCTTGGTCTCGGAAACCATCGAGCTGTTGAAAACATCGACTCACCAGGCGCGGCAAGACAACGAATTCTTTCCGCCTTTGGACGTCGCGACAAGCCTCGCGATCTAACAGATCGGGTCATTCGAGTGCTGTAGACGATGAAGTTATCGAGTTCGCTTTCGCGAGCGAGAACCTCGTACTGCCTCACCCAAACCCAGATCTGATAGCGATCCTTTCGGCTGCACGTCGGAAGTTGCCAGACTAAGAATACGGAATATATAGAGAACGACGGTGGAGTGCGATTCGCTCCATGAACGCTTGTCACGATGACTCGCTTGTTTGGATTGAACTGGGTGTATGCAATCGAACATGTTCTGGTGACGGTTATGATCTGACAGTATCTTGAGTCCCGCAAGCAGGTTGGCACGAACTTCAGCAAACTCTCCATTTGAGTTAAACGGAATGCCGCTGGTGGCGAGGAGACCGGCCCCCCAACGCAAATAGGTTTGGATCTTATCGCCCGTGAAGGGATAGTTCGCGGAGCCCGAGACCAAAAATTCTCTCAGCACCCTTCCGAACGTAAAGATTGCTACGTTTGTTATCTTCGACTTTTGCAGATACGCCGCGCGCAGCAAAAGAAGGTTTGTTTTTCCGCATCCCGCGGGCCCAGTCACAAGGTGATTGCCTTCCTTCGGAAGGGAGATCACGGTCTGCTGCTTCTTATCAAGCTCCTCAGGCTTGGTCCACCAGGTCGAGCCCATCATGTCGCTCCAGAAAACGAACAATTCGATAATACAAGCCACGCATCGGCCAATTGCTGCTGCTGAGCGGCCTCAATAACTTGGTATAGACAATCCTCGAGTGCCGCGTGTATCGAACTTGACGAAAACAACCCCTTGAAGAATATTTCTGGTTTTGCGCAAGTCGCCGTCGGCTCCTGTCCCGAGAATGCTTCTATCGAAAGGCAGATGGCCTTCGCCGAAACATCAACGATCTCCACACTTACAATTATGGTTAGCGCCACCGGCAGCGAGTGGGTCGCAGATGGCCGGATTCGAATCTTGAATTTGCTTTTCCTTCCGACTCTTAAGTCGGCGGTTTCCTAAACCATAGGTCGAATGTTCGAGTCATGCCGGGATCGCGATTCCCGTTTTATCGCCGAGTCGCGTAACGCGGCCATCGATCCCTTCGTATCAGGCCGAGATCCGAGCAAAGCGCTTGCGATATTCGGCGGGCGTCACGCCGACATGGCGGGCGAATGCGCGGCGCAACGTGTCCGCGTCGGCAAAACCGCAATGCAGGGCCACTTGCTTGGGCGCTTCGTTTCCGAGTTCCAGCAGGCGCCTCGCCGCGTTGACGCGGGCCTCCTCGACCCAGGTTGCGGGGGTGATTCCGACTTCGGCACGGAATAGGCGCGCAAAGTGACGCGGGCTGATGTCCATGCGCGCTGCGAGGCTCGCGACGCTGTGGTCCAGTCCAGGATTGGCGGCGACCCAGCGCTGCAGTTCCTGCAGTGCGGCACGGCCGGCGGGGACGGTCTCGCCCTTGCGGCTGAATTGCATCTGTCCGCCCGGGCGCTTGAAGAACATGACCAGCTGGCTCGCAACCTTCATCGCCGTCTCGCGCCCGAGATCCTCCTCGACGAGAGCGAGCGCGAGATCGAGCCCCGCAGTGACACCGGCAGCCGTGCGAAGCTTGCCGTCGGTGACGTAGATCGCGTCCCTGTCCACGGTGACTGACGGGTATTTTTCGGCAAGTCGGTCGGCGACGGCCCAGTGTGTCGTGACTCGTCTGCCGTCGAGGAGGCCCGCCGCTGCAAGGAAGAAGGCGCCGCTGCAAACCGACCCGAAGCGCCGGGTCCTGGTCGCCCGCCGGCGGAGCCAATCGGTCACGACGCCGTCAGCCGGCACGTCGCCGGCATGCGGGCATCCCGCGATCAGCAATGTGTCGATGCTCTCCTGGAAGCCGCGATCGATGATCCGGTCCGGCATCAGTCGCACGCCTGAAGAGCTGTGGATCGGGCCGGGCGCCGCCCCAGCCACCAAAAGCACATAGGCCTGATGGCCGGCCTGCACATTGGCCTCGGCGAAAACGTCGAGCGGCCCCGCCACGTCGAGAAGCTGCACCCCGGGCAACGCCACGATCACAACTGTCCTCGGTTTCGGCTTTCCGCTCATGTCCGCCTCGGTCGGTATTTGTCTGTTTTAGACGTATTACGTCAATTGAAGACAGAATAGCGCGGATTTAGCTTGCGGGCGACCAGAGATTTTCAGGAGACCCTCATGCCGCAGATTGCCAAAGCCGCCGCCATTCCCGACAGCAAGCTCGCGCGCGCCATCGCCGACTACATCCGTGACACCGAGTCGGACCTGCTCTTCAATCATTCCAGCCGCGTCTATCATTTCGGCGCGCTGGCCGGCATTCGCCGCGGGCTGAAATTCGACCGCGAGCTGCTGTATGCGGGCGCGATGTTTCACGACATCGGCCTGGTGCCGGGCCATGGCAGCAAGCACGAACGGTTCGAGGTGGACGGCGCGCACGCCGCTCGTGACTTCCTGCGCAGCCATGGCATCTCCGAAGCCGACGCCTACACGGTCTGGACCGCGATCGCGTTGCACACGACGCCGGGCGTGCCGCAGTATATGCATCCCGTCGTCGCTCTGGTGACCGCCGGCGTCGAGATGGACGTTCTCGGCCTCAGCTACGAGGATTATTCCGACGACGAACGCGAGGCGGTGGTGGAGGCGTTTCCGCGAACGCCGCACTTCAAGGAAGACATCATCCAGGCGTTCTACGACGGCATCAAGTACAGGCCGGATACCACCTTCGGCAACGTCAAGGCCGACGTCATCGCCGACAAGGAGCCGCATTTCCATCGCGGCAACTTCTGCAGCGTCATCCGCGGCTCGCATTGGCACGGCTGAGCAGGGCCCGGCGCTGCTGCGCGGCCCCACCGCCTCTTTCTCCAAATCACCGATCGGGAATCATCACATGAGCGACAAGCCACCCCATCTCACGCACGCGACCGGCGCTCCCGTCAGCGACAACCTGAACATCATGACCGCGGGCCGTCGTGGTCCCGCTCTTCTCCAGGACATCTGGCTGATCGAGAAGCTGGCTCATTTCGACCGCGAAGTGATCCCCGAGCGGCGGATGCATGCCAAGGGATCGGGTGCCTTCGGCAGCTTCACCGTAACCCATGACATCACCCGCTATACCAAGGCGAAGATCTTCTCGCAGATCGGAAAGCAGACGCCGATGTTTGCACGCTTCTCGACCGTCGCCGGTGAACGCGGCGCGGCCGACGCCGAGCGCGACATCCGCGGCTTTGCGCTCAAGTTCTACACCGAGGAAGGCAACTGGGACATGGTGGGCAACAACACCCCCGTGTTCTTCTTCCGCGATCCCCTGCGTTTCCCCGACCTCAATCACGCGATCAAGCGCGACCCGCGGACGGGGATGCGCAGCGCCGACAACAATTGGGATTTCTGGACGCTGCTGCCGGAGGCGCTGCATCAGGTCACCATCGTCATGAGCGAGCGCGGCATTCCCAAGAGCTATCGTCACATGCACGGGTTCGGCAGCCATACCTACAGTTTCCTCAACGCTGCCAACGAACGGACCTGGGTGAAGTTTCACTTCCGCACGCAGCAGGGCATCGAGAACCTGACGGACACTGATGCCGAGGCGCTCGTCGGCAAGGACCGCGAGTCTCATCAGCGCGATTTGTTCGGAAGCATCGAGCGCGGTGAATTTCCACGCTGGACCCTGTTCGTGCAGGTCATGACCGATGATGAAGCCAAAGCGTTTCCGTTCAATCCGTTCGATCTGACCAAGGTCTGGCCCAAGGCGGACTTTCCGCTGATCGAGGTCGGTTATTTCGAGTTGAACCGGAATCCGGAAAACGTCTTCGCCGAGGTCGAGCAGGCGTCCTTCTCGCCGGCCCATATCGTCCCCGGCATCGGCTTCTCGCCCGACAAGATGCTGCAGGCTCGTCTGTTCTCATATGGAGACGCGGCGCGCTATCGCCTCGGCGTCAACCATCACCTGATTCCAGTCAATGCCCCGAAATGTCCGTATCACAGCTACCATCGCGACGGTGCAATGCGGACGGACGGCAATCTGGGGAGAACGCCGACCTATTTCCCCAACAGTCACGGCGAGTGGACCGATCAGCCCGATCTCAACGAGCCACCGCTGGAGATAGACGGCGCCGCCGCCCACTGGGATCATCGTGTCGACGACGACCACTATCAGCAGCCCGGAGACCTGTTCCGTAAGATGAACGCGGCGCAGCGGCAGGTCCTGTTCGACAATACGGCACGCGCCGTCGGCGGTGCAGCCGTCCACATCCAGGAGCGCCACATCGCGAACTGCATGAAGGCCGATCCAGCCTATGGCGCCGGCGTCCGCAAAGCGCTGATACGTCTTGCCACGGTTCGCTCGGAATAGGCGCATCGACAGCATCCCCGGGGCTGCTGATTTGTCATGGGTCTTCGTCTCGGTTTGCCAGGGACTCCGGCGCAAAAATTGCTAGAAGCGTGGGGATTCCCTCCCTTTGGCTGACCAGTCGGCCGCCTCATAGCTAGATCCGGAGACCACGATGCCTTTCGACTTGATCCTGCGCGGGGGGCGGGTGATCGACCCGTCCCAGAAGCTCGATGCCGTGACCGACGTCGCCTTTGCCGGCGGCAAGGTCGCTGCGATCGGCGGTGGGCTCAAGGCTGATCCGGGCACGGAAGTGCGCGACGTCTCGCAGCTCATCGTGACGCCGGGGCTGATCGACCTGCACACCCATGTCTACTGGGGCGGCACTTCGCTCGGCATCGATGCCGAGGAATTCTGCCGTCTCTCCGGCGTCACCACGGCGGTCGATACCGGCAGCGCCGGTCCGGGCAATTTCGCCGGCTTCCGCAAGCATGTCATCGAGCCGAGCCAGGTTCGCATCCTCGCTTACCTGCACGTCTCGCATGCCGGGATCTTCGGCTTCTCGCACCGGATCATGGTCGGCGAGAGCGAGGAGCTGCGGCTGATGAATCCGATCGAGGCGGCCAGGGTGGCCGATGCCAATCGCGACCTCATCGTCGGCATCAAGGTGCGCGTGGGCTTGCACTCCTCGGGCACGTCGGGGGCCGTGCCGCTCGACATTGCGCTGGAGGTTGCGAACGAGGTCGGCATGCCCCTGATGGCGCATATCGACCACCCGCCGCCGAGCTATGAGGACGTGCTGGCCCGCCTGCGGCCCGGCGACGTGCTGACCCACGCGTTCCGTCCCTTCCCCAACACGCCCGCGACCGCGCAGGGCACGGTGAAGAAGGCGGTGCTGGATGCGCGCGAGCGCGGCGTGCTGTTCGACATCGGCCACGGCAAGGGCTCGTTCGCCTTCAAGACCGCGCGCGCGATGCTCGCCAACGGCTTCTATCCCGACACCATCTCCTCCGACATCCATCAGCTCTGCATCGACGGCCCGGCCTACGACCAGGTCACGACCATGTCGAAATTCCTGTGCATGGGCATGGAGCTGCCGGACGTGATCGCGGCTTCGACGGTTAATGCGGCGATGGCGCTGCGCCGCCCCGAGCTCGGCAGCCTCAAGCCGGGCAGCGTCGGCGACGCCACGCTTGTTACGGTGAAGCAAGGTCAGTTCGACTACGAGGACGTTGTCGGCGAGCACCTGATCGGTGATCGCAAGATCGTCTCCGAGGGCGTCGTCATCGGCGGCCGCTGGTGGCATCCGAATTGAGCGCCCAGGGATCGAGAGGTGCATCAGGGCGCGCTGTCAGTCGCGTCCCGCTTCCATGATCGCCTTGGCGAGCCGTGCCGGATCGGAGAAGCACAGCTCATGGCTTCCCGGCACCTGCACCAGGCGGAACAGGCCGAGCTTTTCCGACAGCCGCGGATGCCAGGGATGGCTGTGCGGCATCGCGACGTCTTCGGTGCAGTTGATGTAGGATTTGGCCAGCGGCATCTCCGCCGGATTGGTCTTGAGCGCGATCCTGTCGGTGAAGGTCGCCAGCGGATGCGGATTGAGGACGTCGTAGGCGCGCTGCGCCGTCTCCAGATCGGCATCGTTGATGAAGGCTTCGCGCCAGATCGGGAAGGGCAGCACCACCGAGCCGTCGCCTCGCTCGGCCGCGATCGCATCGAACAGACCGATATAGTGCGGCGGCACCATGTCGTTGAGGCATTCGCCATTGTTGGGCACGAAAGCATTCCAGTAGACCAGGCGGCGGATGCGCTCCGGCGCGAGGTCCGCGACGCCGGTGATGACCATGCCGCCATAGGAATGGCCGAGCAGGATGACGTCCTTCAGATCGTTCTCGGCGAGATAGTCGGCGATCGACTGAATCGCCGCCTTCAGCCCGGTCGTCTTGGGGTCGCCCGGGCGGTTGCCCTTGATGGTGGGGGTATGGACCTGATGGCCGGCCGCGCGGATCGGTGCGGCGACGGGCTCGAACTCGGCACCGGTGTGCCAGGCGCCGTGGACGAGAACGTAGGTCGACATGTTGTGGCTCCTCCCAAGGGTGTGGTTAGATCGAGGCCGCGCGGCCTTGTTCGGTGCGGCGCTGCCGTGCGTCAAGTGTGGACCGGCGGCTGGTTTGCCGCTTGGCTGGGAGTGAACCGGATTGGTCTCGGAGTGAACCGATGCAGCAGATCGAGCGCGCCGTTCCGTCACGTCAATCGGCCTGGAATACTGCGGGCGTGCGGCCGACCGAGCAATTCGCCTATTATCGCGAGGCGATCTGCCAGGCCTTCATGAATCTGACGCCGGAGCCGGCGGCCGCAACCGGCTTTCCGGCCAGCGTCGAGCACGTCCGCCTCGGCAATGCTGCGATCAACCGCGTCAGCTTTCCCGAACATTTGGTGCGGCGCTCTGCGGCCGACATCGCGGCATCGGACCGCAGTTGCTTCTATCTCAATTTGAAGCTGGGGGGCCGCTGTCGCATCCAGCAAGATGATCGCGAGATCAGCCTTTCGTCGGGACAGGTCGGCATCTTCGACAGCGATCGGCAGTTCGCGCTTCTGCACGACCGCGGACCACAATTGCGCGTTGCCTCGTTCTGGGTGCCGGCAGAAGTCTTGCGCGAGCGCCTGCCGGCCTCCTTCGACGTCGGAGCAGCGCGCGTCTCCGACGATCCCTTCGTCGGCCATCTCATCGTCGAGACCGCCCGCACGCTCAGCGACGGGGCGCTGCGCATGTCCGAAGACGAAGGCGTGCGGCTGTTCCGGGTTCTGATCGAGTTGGTCGCCGTGAGCCTGTCGCGGCGCGGCCGGGCAGGCGCTGCGGAGTCCGAGAGTCTTGCCGATGCAACCGCGCTGGCGCTGAAGCGCGCCATTCACCGGCGGCTCCGCGAGCCCGGCCTTGCGGTTGCCGATGTCGCTGAAGCCGTCGGCATCAGTGAGCGCTACGTCCACAAGCTGCTGGCGCGATCAGGCTCCAGCTTCACCGACTACGTCATCGACCACCGGCTCGACGGCGCAGCGAGGGATCTCGCGGATTCCGCGATGGCGGACCGTGCGATCGGCGCCATCGCGTTCGACTGGGGCTTTTCGGACCTCTCCCACTTCACGCGGCGTTTCAAGCAGCGCTTCGGCTGCCGGCCGCGCGACTGGCGCGCGCGGTGAGGGGAGTTTGCCTGCGGGCCGCTTATTGCAACGCCGTAGCCCCGATCTCCGCTCGTCGTCCCGGACAAGCGCGCTTCAAGCGCGCGCAGATCCGGGACCCATAACCACAGGATCTGGTTGTCACGCGAAGTCGCAACTCCTAGTCTTCGTCACAACTTCTCCCTGTGGTTATGGGTCCCGGATCGGCGCTCCGCTCCGCTTCGCTTGTCCGGGACGACGAGTTGGGATTGCTGTGCAAGCGTGGGTGCCCCTCCCCGACAGCGACCTGATTACAGCGACCTGGCGATCAGCAGCTTCATGATCTCGTTGGTGCCGCCATAGATCTTCTGGATGCGGGAATCGATGAAGATGCGCGAGATCGGATATTCCTGCATGTAGCCGTAGCCGCCGAACAGCTGGAGGCATTCGTCGGCGGTCTCGACCTGCTTCTCCGAGCACCAGTATTTCGCCATCGACGCCGTGACCGTGTCGAGGTCCTTGGCGACCAGGCGCTCGATGCACCAGTCCACGAACACGCGCGCGATCATCGCCTCGGTCTTGCGCTCGGCGAGCGTAAAGGCGGTGTTCTGGAAGTCCATCAGCGGCTTGCCGAACGCCTTCCGCTCCTTGGTGTAATCGGTGGTGAGCTTGACCGCGCGCTCCATCGAGGCGACGGCGCCGACCGCGAGCGCGAGGCGCTCCTGCGGCAGCTGCTGCATCAGCTGGACGAAGCCCTGACCCTCTTCCTTGCCGAGCAGGTTCTCCGGCGGCACGGTCACGTTGTCGAAGAACAGCTCCGACGTATCGGACGCATGCAGGCCGATCTTGTCGAGGTTGCGCCCGCGCTTGTAGCCGTCCGCGCCCGCGGTCTCGACCACGATCAGCGAAATGCCTTTCGCGCCGGCTTCGCCGGTGCGCGCGACCACGATGACGAGATCGGCGGCCTGACCGTTGGTGATGAACGTCTTCTGGCCGTTGATGACGTAGGAATTGCCCTGCTTCTTCGCCGTGGTCTTGATCGCCTGGAGGTCCGAGCCGGTGCCGGGCTCGGTCATGGCGATGGCGCCGACCATTTCGCCGGAGGCCATCTTCGGCAGCCAGCGCTTCTTCTGCTCCTCCGAGCCGTAGTTGAGGATGTAATGCGCGACGATGGCGCTGTGCACGGAGACGCCGGTCGTCATTTCCGGGACCGTGCTTTCGAGGTCTTCCAGTACCGCTGCGTCATAGGCGAAGGTGGCACCCAGGCCGCCATATTCCTCCGGCACGCTCGCGAGCAGCGCGCCCATCTCGCCGAGCCCGCGCCAGGCGAAGCGGTCGACCATCTTCTGCTCGCGCCATTTCTCGGCATGCGGCGCCAGGTCCTTGGCGAGATATTTCCGGAACTGGTCGCGGAACGTGTCCAGCTCTTCGGTCATCCACGACGATCGGTATTGCATCAGCGCCTCGCTCTCAGACAATCAGGCCGCCGCCGGCGACGACCACCTGGCCGCTGATATAGTTGGATTCCGGGCTGCAGAACAGATAGACGGCATCGGCTGCCTCTTCCGGCGTGCCGCCGCGGCCGAGCGGGATCATCCGCGACATGGCCTCCAGCATCTGCGGCTGCACGCCCACCTTGATGTCGCGGCCGGCGACGTCGATGGTTTTCTGCTGCGCCTCGATCGGCTGGGTCAGGCGAGTGTTGATGAGGCCGAAGGCGACGCAATTGACGTTGACCTTGTAGCGCCCCCACTCCTTGCACATGGTTCGGGTCAGCCCTATCAGCGAGGCCTTGGCCGAGGAGTAGCTCGCCTGGCCGGCATTGCCGTAGAGGCCTGCGATCGAGGAGATGTTCACGACCTTGCGGAACACCTCGCGTCCTTCCTCGGCCTCCTTCCTGGCAAAGACGCGGATCGGCTCGGCGGCCGCGCGCAGGACGCGGAACGGGGCGACCAGATGGACGTCGAGCATGGCCTGGAACTGCTCGTCCGTCATCTTCTGAATGGTGGAGTCCCAAGTGTAGCCGGCATTGTTGACGATGATGTCGAGCCCGCCGAACTTGTCCAGCGCGACGCCGACGAAGCGGTCGGCGAAACCCGCCTCCGAGACGCTGCCGTTCACGGCGACGGCGTCGCCGCCGAGCGCCTTGATCTCCGCCACCACGGCGTTGCCCGGTTCGGCATCGAGGTCATTGACGACGACCCTGGCGCCTTCGCGCGCGAGCTTGAGTGCGATCGCACGTCCGATACCGCGGCCCGAGCCGGTGACGAGCGCGACCTTTCCCTGCAGTTTTGCCATTCCAATGAGTCCTCTTGCTGTCACAGCGCGATAATGGCGCTGCCTTCGAGCTTGACCTCGCCGCGATCATCCCTGGTGGTGAGCGCGAGCCGCGCGCGATTCTCGCCGTTCTCGGCGAACAGCTCGGTCACCGTGCCTTCGCAAGTCAGCCTGGCGCCGAGCTGGGTGATCGAGACGAACCGGGTCGCAAAGCTGCGGAGCTTCGAGGGCGGCACCGCATCCGTCAGCGCCTGCCCGAGACAGGCCATCACCAGCATGCCGTGGGCGAACACGTCGGGAAATCCGGCCGCCCTGGCAAAGTCGATATCGACGTGGATCGGATTATGATCGCCCGATGCGCCGCAATAGAGCGCGAGGGTGTGGCGGGTAATCGGCGGAAAGACCTTGTGGGCGATGCGGTCGCCGGCCTTGATCTCTGCGGACGCCGTCATGACGCCACCTCGTTGCGGACGACGATGGTGCGCGCGGTATCGGCGACATGCACGCCGTCCTGGTTGGTCACCTCGCACCGGATGCCGATCAGCGTCATTGCGCCGCCCTTCTTGTCCGTCACGCTCGCGACGCGTGGCCGGAACGTCAGGGTGTCGCCGACCAGAACCGGCGCGTGATAGGCGAAGCTCTGCTCGCCGTGCAGCACGCGGGCGAGGTCGATGCCGAGCGCAGTGAACATCTCGAAGGGATCGTCGACGTCCATCATTTCGAGGCAGAACAAATAGGTCGGCGGCACCGGCATGCCAGTGAATCCGGCCGCGCGCGCCGCATCCGAGTTGCGGTAGACCGGATTTTGTTCACCCAGCGTGTTGAGGAAGTAACGGAGACGACCGGGCTCCACGCGCGCGGTGACGGGCGTGAAGCTGCGCCCTACGGCGGACTGATCGACCATGCCGATATCAATGGCGCTTGTAGAGCGTGACGACGCAGGCGCCGCCGAGGCCCAGATTGTGCTGGAGCGCGACTTTGGCACCCTCGACCTGCGTGGAACCGGCCGTGCCGCGTAGCTGCCGCGTCAATTCGTAGCACTGCGCAAGCCCGGTGGCGCCGAGCGGATGTCCCTTCGACAGCAATCCGCCGGACGGATTGGTCACGATCCGGCCGCCATAGGTGTTGTCGCCGTCATTGATGAACTTGCCGGCCTCGCCCTCGCCACAGAGACCCAGGGCCTCGTAGGTGATGAGCTCGTTGTGGGCAAAGCAGTCGTGCAGCTCGACGACGTCGAGATCGTTCGGCCCGATGCCGGCGCTCTCATAGACCCGGCTTGCCGCCTCCTTCGCCATGTCGTAGCCGACCAACTGCATCATGTCGCCGGCCTTGAAGGTCGAGGGGGTGTCGGTGGTCATGGCCTGCGCCGCGATGCGCACCTCCTTGCCGATGCCATGCTTGTCCGCAAACCGCTCGGACACCAGCACGGCCGCGGCGCCGCCGCAGGTCGGCGGGCACGCCATCATGCGCGTCATCACGCCCGGCCAGATCACCTGGTCGTTCATCACGTCGTCCGCGGTGACCTCCTTGCGGAAGAGCGCGAGCGGATTGTTCCTGGCGTGCCGGCTCGCCTTGGCGCGCACCTTGGCGAAGGCGTCGAGCGGGGTGCCGTATTTCTTCATGTGGCTCAGCCCGGCGCCGCCGAAATAGCGCAGCGCCAGCGGAATGCCGGGGGCGTCGATCAGCTGGTCGGCAGCCGCGTCGAATTCCTCGAACGCGCTCGGGCGATCGGTGTAGACGCTGCCGAGCGCGCCGGGCTTCATCTGCTCGAAGCCGACCGCCAGCACGCAGTCGAGCGCCCCGCTCGCGATCATCTGCCGCGCCATGAACAGCGCGGTCGAGCCGGTCGAGCAATTGTTGTTGACGTTGACGATGGGGATGCCGGTCATCCCGACATGGTAGAGCGCGCGCTGCCCGCAGGTGGAATCGCCGTAGACGTAGCCGACATAGGCCTGCTCGACCTTCTCGTAGCCGAGCCCTGCGTCGGCGAGCGCGAGCTTGGCCGCTTCCGTCCCCATCTCGTGATAGGGCGCGCTGGCGCCCGGCTTGGCGAAGGGGATCATGCCAACCCCCGCGACGACGACGTCAGACATCGCTTCCTCCTAGTAAATTACCCATTGGACTTTTTCTTACCCGTGGGTAACATATCGGCCGATGTCCTCCGGAGTCAACCGATCAAGCATGGATTCAGCGCCGCCCGCTCCGCCCTCATCGCCGCCGCCGTCGCCCTGGCTGCCGTTCGAGAGTCGCCGCCGCGCCCGCGACGAGAAGCGCGAGGCGGTGCTGCGCGCCGCCGTGCAGCTGTTCCTGGAGCAGGGCTATCATCGCGTGACGCTGAACGAGGTCGCCGAACGGCTGAACATCACCAAGCCCGCGCTCTATAATTACTTCCGGGGCAAGGACGAGATCCTGTTCGAATGCTGGTCGATGGGCGCCGAGCTCGTCGACAGCGTCATCACGGAGATCAACGCCGGCGGCGGTTCGGGCCTCGCCAAGCTGCGCAAGCTGGTGCACGCCTATGCCGGGCTGATGGCGACCGACTTCGGCGCGAGCCTGGTGCGTTTCGACCTGCGCGACCTGACCGAGCGCAACGCGGGTGTCGCGCGCGCCGCCAAGAAGCGCATCGACGCCACGTTTCGGCAATACATCGCCGGGGGCATCGACGACGGCTCGATCAGGCCTTGCGACCCCAAGCTTGCAACGTTCGCGATCGCGGGCGCGCTCAACTGGATCGGCCATTGGTATCGCCGTGACGGCGGGCTGACGCCGAGCGAAATCGCCGACGAGTTCACGGTTCGGCTGACGGATGGCCTTGCGACCGCGGGCCGGCAGCAGATGACAAAGAAGACGCCGAGGACGCCGCAACGGCGTAACTCAGGGCGCGCCACGACTGGGAAGAAGCGCACAGGAGGAGGAACGCGATGAACATCACACATGGGTTGCGGCGCGCGCTGCAGATCAATCCGAACGGGCCGGCCACCGTCTATGGCCAGCGGCGCCGCAGTTGGGGCGAACTCGGCGAACGCGTTGCCAGGCTGGCCGGCGGCCTGCGCACGCGCGGCGTCCGGGACGGCGATCGCGTCGCCGTGCTGTCCTTCAACTCGGACCGCTATCTCGAACTCTATCTGGCGACCGGCTGGGCGGGCGGCGTGATCGTGCCGCTCAACATCCGCTGGAGCGCCCTCGAAAACGAGGATGCGCTGCGCGACTGCCGTGCCTCCGTGCTGCTGGTCGACAAGGCGTTTGCGCAGGTCGGCGCGCAGCTCGCCGGCGCCATTCCGGGGCTGAAGCTGGTCTATGCCGACGACGGCGAGGTGCCGGCCGGGATGGAGGGCTATGAGGATCTGGTCGCGGGCAACGCTCCGGTCGCCGATGCCATGCGCAAGGGCGAGGATCTCGCCGGCATCTTCTACACCGGCGGCACTACCGGGCGTTCCAAGGGCGTGATGCTCAGCCACCAGAACCTGATGGCCAACGCGCTCAATGCTCTCGGCGAAGGACTGTTTCCAGCGAGCACGACCTATCTGCATGCGGCGCCGATGTTTCATCTCGCCAACGGCGCGGCGATGTATTCGCTGCTGCTCTCCGGCGGCTCGAACGTGATCGTTCAGGGTTTTACGCCCGAAGGCGTGATGTCTGCGATGCAGAACGAGCGGGTCACCGACGTGCTGCTGGTGCCCACGATGATCCAGATGTTCGTCGATCACCCCGCGATCGGAAACTACGACCTGTCGTCGCTCAAGCACATCATCTACGGGGCCTCGCCGATCAGCGAGGCGGTGCTCGACCGTGCCGCGCGCGCGCTGCCGCATGTGCGTTTCACCCAGGCTTACGGCATGACCGAATTGTCGCCGATCGCGACGCTGCTGCATTCCGGCGAGCATGTCGGGGAGGGACGCAGAAAGGGGCGACATCGCGGCGCCGGCCGCGCCACGCTCGGCTGCGAGGTGCGGATCGTCGACGAGAACGATCAACCCGTGCCGACGGGCACCGTCGGCGAGATCGTGGTGCGCGGTGACACCGTGATGATGGGCTATTGGGAGCGTCCCGAGGAGACCGCGCGCGCCGTCGTCGACGGCTGGATGCATACCGGCGACGGCGGCTACATGGACGAGGACGGCTTCATCTATGTCGTCGACCGCGTCAAGGACATGATCATCTCGGGCGGCGAGAACGTGTACTCGGTCGAGGTCGAGAACGCGCTGGCGCAGCATCCGTCGGTGCTGCAATGCGCGGTCATCGGGATTCCCAATGAGCAATGGGGAGAGCAGGTCCATGCCGTCGTGGTCAGACGCAGCGGCGTGGAAGTTTCGGCCGGCGAGCTCATCGAGTTCACGAAGACGTTGATTGCCGGCTACAAATGTCCCCGCAGCATCGAGATCACGGAGACACCGCTGCCGCTGTCGGGCGCGGGCAAGGTGCTGAAGCGCGAGCTGCGCAGGCCGTTCTGGGAGGGGAGGGAACGGCGGGTCAGCTGACGGTTCCCGCTCACGTTGGGGCGCTGATGCCTGCGACAAGCGCGCGGAGTTTCATGTTTTCAGATCGCGGTCGCGCGGGTACCATTGGCGCGATTCATCGGGAACATTCAGTCTTGGTCGAGACGCGCGAGCTCAAGCTCGACATCGAGCGTATCGGGACGGTCTCGGCGATCCTGACGCAGCCGGACCGGGCGCGCGCCTGCTACGTGCTGGCGCACGGCGCCGGTGCGGACATGCGGCATGTCTTCATGGAGAAGGTCGCAGCAGGCCTCGCGAGCCGCGGCATCGCGACGTTCCGCTTCAATTTCCCTTACATGGAGAAGAAGCTGGGGCGTCCCGACCAGCCGGCGGTCGCGCACGCCGCCATCCGCGCGGCTGCGGAGGAGGCGGCGCGGCTCTGTCCCGGATCGAAGCTCGTTGCCGGCGGCAAGTCGTTCGGCGGGCGCATGACCTCGCAGGCGCAGTCGAAGGCACCGCTGCCCGGTGTCAAAGGGCTCGCTTTCCTGGGCTTTCCCCTGCATGCCGACAAGAAGCCGTCGAGCGAGCGCGCCGAGCACCTCGCCGGCGTCGCAATCCCCATGCTGTTCCTGCAAGGTACGCGCGATGGCCTTGCCGATCTGAGCTACCTCAAGCCTGTCGTCGAGAGGCTCGGCGCGAGGGCAACGCTGCATGAAATCGCGGGCGGCGACCACTCCTTCGCGGTGCTGAAAAAGTCCGGCCGCAGCAATGAGGAGGCGCTTGCGGAAGTGCTCGATACGCTGGCCGCCTGGATCGACGAACTCGCCTGAACTTCACGCCGCATAAAGCCCCTTGTCGCGCGCCTTCTGGATCGCCAGCGCGGCGATCAGGTCGAGCGTCGGCGTCGACAGGCCGGCAGTGCGCGCGAAGGCTTGGGGCGCCTTCACCAGCACGTCGATCTCCATGGCGCGGCCAAGCTCGTAATCCTGGAGCAGCGACGGCTTGTGATTGGGGGCGGAGCCGCTGCGGGTCACGCGCTTGACCTCGGGAATGAAGTGCTGGGCGATCTCGTTGGCCTCGCTCAGCATGCGTGGAATCACCTCGGCAAAGGCCGGGTCGTCGCGCACGCCACGCGCGGTCTGGCCGGTGAGCAGGCACAGCACCGACAGCGACATGTTGGTCAGCAGCTTTGACCAGATCGCCTCGCGGATCTCGGCCACCGGCGGCGATTCCAGCCGGGCATCGTTGAGGACGTTGCGGAGCATCGTGATGCGCTCGCAATGGCGATCGTCGCATTCGCCGATCAAGACGCGATTGCGGTCCGGCGTCAGGTTCTGCACCACGCCCGGCGCGGTCACCTCGTTCGAGGAGAAGATCACGCCGCCGATGATGCGCTCCTCCGGGATGCAGGCGCGCAACCGCCCGCCGGGATCGAGGAAGGAAATGTCCGGCGGCGTCGGGTGCCGCGGCGGCAGGCCGATGCCGTACCACCAGGGAATGCCGTTCTGCGCGAACACGATCGCGGTGTCGTCCTGGAGCAACGGCTTGATGCTGCCGACCAGCCCCGGAAGCGCGGTGGCCTTCAGCGTCGAGATCACGACATCCTGCGGGCCGAGCTGGGCCGGATCGCCTGTTGCGTTCACCTTGGCGCCGACCTCGGAATCGCCGACGCGCAGCTTGAGCCCATTGGCGCGAGCCGCCTCCAGATGCGCCCCCCGCATCACGCAGCTGACCTCGTGGCCGGCGCGCGCCAGCCGGACCGCAATGTGGCTGCCGACGGCGCCCGCGCCGAAAATGCAGATGCGCATGATGATGTCCCGTACCTGTGATGCCGCCCCGGCGCCAGCATGACACAAGCCGCCATGCGATGGGCGCGGCCGCCCCACGCCGGAAAGATATGGATCAGGATGCGCCGTCTCGGTCATAGTGCGCGGCAAACAGACCGACCGGAGGATCGCCGATGACTGCCAGCCTCGTCCTGTGGACTCTCGACGAGCGTGGGGTTGCGACCGTCACGTTGAACCGGCCGGAAGTGAACAACGCCTATGACGGCGCGCTGATATCAGGCGTGCTCGCGGCCATGGACGATCTCGGCAGAAAGCCGAACCTGCGCGTCGTCGTGCTCAGGGGCAACGGCAGGCATTTCCAGGCCGGCGCTGACCTCAAATGGATCAACGGCGTGCGGCCGCAATCGGTTGAAGCGAACGAAGCGGCGTCGCGGGCCACTTTCGAGGCGGTGCAGCGGCTCAACACGCTGCCGATCCCGACCGTCGCGCTGGTGCAGGGCGGCTGCTTTGGCGGCGGTACCGGCGTGATCGCGGCCTGCGATGTCGTGATCGCCGCCGACAACGCCCTGTTTTCGATCACGGAGGTGCGCTGGGGTCTGACCGCCGCGATCATCATCCCGCAGCTCTGCGACGCCATTAGTGTACGACAAGTCCGCCGCTACGCACTGACCGGCGAACGTTTCGGCGCAGAGGACGCCCGCCGCATCGGCCTCGTGCACGAGGTGGTGCCGCTCGCCGAGCTGGAGGCCGCCGGCAGCAAGGCGGTCGAGCAACTGCTCGCCAACGGGCCCGACGCAATGGCTGAAACCAAGAAGCTCGCGCTGGAAAGCTCGTTCGGCGGCATGGCGGTGGACGATGCCGCTTACACCCGGCTCGTGCACCTGCATTCGCTCAAGCGCCAGAGCGCCGAGGCGGCGGAAGGGCTGGCTTCGTTCGCGGAGAAGCGGGCGGCGAACTGGGGCGGCTAGGCCGCCCGCTCTTTCGTCCGCAGCGATTGACGAGTTTTCATGAGCGCAAAACCCAGCAGATTGAGCCCGGGCCAAGCATGCGGGTCTCCGGCTCGCTTGTCGTCGGCGGCAAGACCGATTCCCCAAATGCTGTCGACGGGACTGGCTTCCACAAGGACGGTCTCGCCGGTCGCGAGCAGCCAGTCTCTGAGCTCGGGATTTTGACCGAACTTTGCCAGATTGCCGCGCACTGCCACATCGAAGCGATGAGCGATCCAGCGCTCATCGTCGTAGTTTTTCACCAATCGACCGAGCTTTTTCGCCTGCGATGGAGCAGGTGCAGCAAGGATGGCGTCGAGGGTGTCTCGATCCCCAAAGAGTTCGGCTTTCTGCGCCATCATGTAGTGTTCGGCCGTTGCATAGGCCTGGCCATCAATGATGAACGTCGCTGGCCACCACTGGCTGAGCACGTGCTTGTCGACCCTGTGATCCTTGGGCGTGTGTCCCCAGAAGAAAAGAAACTCCGCAACCCATCCAGAGCTGACGGCACTCTTCAGTGCGTCCAACCCGTCGATTTGCATCCATCCTCTCCTTCCATCATCATGGTACGCTCAGCAGCCGCGGCAGATGTTGTTGATGCTGCGGTAGACTGCGTCGTCATCCTGCCGCAGCTGGCGCATCGTTTCGAGTGTCTTGCTCTCGTCCGCCGCAGGTGCAGGTTTGCGCTTTGTAGCCAGCTCTTCCTCCTGACGCTTGTAGCAGGCCTCGCGATCAGGCTTGGCCTGGATGAAGCGGCAGTTCTGCTCGAGGGCTGCGGCGGGCGTGGTTGAGAGCGCGAGGACGACGACGGCGGGCAGGGCATGTTTCAAGAGCATCGAATCCGTTCGTTGAGATGAGCGCGGCACATGTAGCCCGGATGAGCGAAGCGACATCCGGGAATGCAGCGGGCGGTCCCGCATATCGCTTCGCTCATGCGGGCTACGGCCTCCGCCTACATGGTGTACCTTCTCTCAGGTCCATTCTGCGAGAGCAACCGCCATCTTGTGACACCTTCGCGACGCAGCCTACAGCGACCGCGCCAGTAACGTTTTCAGTAGGGTGAGCAGCGCCTGCACCGCGGCGGCATTGCGCCGCCGCTCGGGAATCGCGGCCTTCACCCACAATTCGGGAATCGGAAAGTCGCGCAGCACCGGCTTGAGCGTGCCGTCGCGTAATGAGTCCGCGACGAGATAATGCGAGAGCAGCGCGATCCCGTTGCCAGCGATGGCGCTGTGCGCCAATACATGGCCCTCGTTGGACGACAGCAGCGGGCTGACCTGGACGCTGATGCGGCCGCGCGGTCCGTCGAAGACCCATTCGGGGCCGGTCGGCATGAAACTGAGGCAGCGATGCTCGACGAGGTCGCGCGGATGTTTTGGTGTGCCGTGCTTCTTCAGGTAAGCCGGCGAGGCGCAGAGCAGCCGCTTCAGCGGGCACAATGGCTCGTCGATGACGCCGCCGAAGGAATGCGGGAAGGCGCCGATGGCGATGTCAAAACCTTCGGCCACAGGATCGACCGGACGATCGATCAGCACGATCTCGAGTTTTAGCCGCGGGTTCTGGGTCTGGAAGGCGCTGAAGGCATCGGCGAGGCGCGCCACCGTCAGCGAGGTCGGCGCCTTGATGCGCAGGTGATCGACGAGGTCGTGGCCCTTCTCGCCCATGCGCGAGAGCAGGTCGGTGGCGTCGGCCACGACACCACGCGCGCGATGCACATAGCGCTGCCCGGCTTCGGTGAGCCGCAATTGCCGCGTCGAACGATGAAACAGCGGCGTGCCGATTCGGGCCTCCAGTTGCGTGACGCGCTTGGCGACGACCGAGGTCGAAACATTGAGCTTTCGTGCAGCGGCGGAGAAACCGGCCGCATCCGCGGTGGCGAGGAAGGCCTGAAGGTTCACCAGGATGTCCATGTCCACCTTTCTCGATTCGCGAAAGCTGATCGCGTATTTTGGTGGATTGTAGCTTGCTGCGCGTTAATTCATAGTCGCCCTCAAGCAAGAGATTTCGGGAGCGGACGCGCCATGCGGGCCACGATGATCGAAGAGCCGGCACGACAAGTGCCGCTCTATGGCGAATACGAAGTTGTCGTGCTCGGCGGCGGACCGGCCGGCATCGTGGCGGCAGCGTCAGCGGCGCGCGCGGGACGGAAGACGCTGCTGATCGAGCGTTACGGCTTCCTCGGCGGCATGGGCACCGCGGCCGGCGTCACCAATTTCTGCGGCCTGCACGGCAATGTCCACGGCGAGCACCGGCGGCTGGTGCAGGGCCTGGCGTCGGATCTGCTGGCGCGGATCGAGCGGCTGAACGGCCTCAACACGCCGCATCTGATCCTCGGCAAGGTCTTCGCGCAGGCCTATGACACCGCCGCGTACAAGATCGCCGCTGACCAGCTTCTCGCCAGTCACAAGGTGCATATCCTCTTCCATGCGCTCGGTGCCGGCGTCGTGATGGGCGATGACCGCCGCATCGACGCGCTGCTGGTCGAGACCAAGGCCGGCCGGCAGGCGGTGCGATCGGAAATCTTCATCGACTGCTCGGGCGATGGCGATCTCGCCGTGTGGGCCGGCGCGCCGTTCGAGATCGGCGACGAACACGGCCATCCGCTCTATCCCTCGATGATGCTCCGCCTCAACGGCATCGATCCCGGGAAGGCGGGCGAGGCCTGGCGGACCATCCCGCAGCTGATGGAGACGGCGCTCGCGGCCGGCACGCACACATTCCCACGCAAGAGCGCCATCGTGCGGCCGCAAAAATCCGGCATCGAATGGCGCGTGAACTTTACGCAAATCGCGCGCGAGGACGGCCACGCCATCAACGGCATCGAGCCCGACGATCTCACCCGCGGCGAGATCGAGGGCCGCAAGCAGGCGCTCGCCGCGTTCGAATTCCTGCGCAGTGCCGTGCCGGGCTTTGAAAATTCCTACATCGTCGACCTGCCGCCGCAGCTTGGTATCCGCGAGACCCGCCGCATCGAGGGCGGCTATCAGCTCAGCGGCGAGGACGTGCTCGGCTGCGCTTCGTTCGAGGACTCGATCGGCGTCAATGGCTGGCCGATCGAGGCCCATGTTCCCGGCGACGTCGTCTTCACATTTCCGCCAATTCCGGAATCCCGCGGCTACAACGAGCTGCCCTACCGGATGCTGGTGCCCCAAGGCGTCGAAAATCTCCTGGTCGCCGGCCGCTGTGCCTCGATGACACACGAAGGCCAGTCGGCGGCGCGGGTCTCCGGTGCCTGTTTCGTGATGGGCGAGGCTGCCGGTTCCGCAGCTGCGCTGGCGCTCTCCGGAAACCGAATCCCGCGTGACATCCCCATTGAAAAGCTGCAGGAAACGTTGAAGCAACAGGGCGCCTTCATCGGGCGGGACCAGGCCGTCCCCGAAGGGCTGTAGCGGACTGCAAGACAACGACGGCGGAGGAATTGGAATGATCGGGATGGCGCGGCTCGCGATAGCGGGCCTGGTGGCGATCATGGCGATGGGCACGGCGCGGGCCGAGGATGTGCTGAAGGCCAGGATCGGCGTGCTCCGCCTGTCGTCCTCCGCGCCCGTTTTCATCGCGCAGGACAAGGGCTATTTCCGCGAGGCCGGCCTGGAGGTCGAGCTGAAATTCTTCGACGCGGCGCAGCCGATCGCGGTGGCGACGACTTCAGGCGATGTCGATTTCGGCGTCACCGCCTTTACCGCGGGCCTCTACAATCTCGCCGGCAAGGGCGTATTGAAGGTGATCGGCGGCATGAGCCGCGAGAGGCCCGGCTATCCGCTGATCGGCTATTTCGCCAGCAACAACGCCTATGCCGCCGGCCTGAAGACCCCGAAGGATCTCGCCGGCAAGCGCGTGGCGGTGACGCAGGTCGGATCGAGCTTTCACTATTCGCTCGGCCTGCTCGCCGATAAATACGGCTTCAAGCTCTCTGAGGTGAAGATCGTGCCGCTGCAATCGCTGTCGAATGCGGCGGCGGCGCTCAAGGGCGAGACCGTCGATGCCGCGCTGCTGCCGATCTCCACGGCGCGAAAGCTGATGGACGAAGGCGGCGCGAAGTTCCTGGGGTGGGTCGGCGACGAGACGCCGTGGCAGCTGGGGGCGGTGTTCGCCTCGCCGAAGACGCTGGCCAACAAGACACTGGTGACGAAGCTGCTCGGCGCGCTCGCCAAGGCCGATCGCGAATATCACGATGTCATCCTTGCCGCGATGAAGGACGGTGTCGCCCCGATCAACGAGCAGACAAAGCCGCTGCTGGAGATCATCGCCAAGTACACCAATTTGCCGGTCGAGCAGGTGGTCGGCAATTGCGCCTATGTCGATCCCGACGGCAAGCTCGACGTCAAGAACGTCGACAACCAGATCAAATGGCTCCAGGAGCAGGGCTTTGCCGACAAGGGTTTTGATGCCAATGCGATCATCGCCAAGGACTATGTGAAGGCGGATTGATCGATGCGCTTTCCCAACCATCCCCGTCACCCTGAGGTGCCCACCTTGCGGCGTGCCGCAAGGTGGGCCTCGAAGGGCGCACGGCCCGGATGCAGCGAGGCCGCTCATCCTTCGAGGCTCTCATTGCGATGCGTTCGCATCGCAATGAGAGCACCTCAGGATGACGGATCGGGAAGGGCGATCGAATGGACCTGATCGCCAGCCACATCTCCCATCGCTTCGGCGATCTCGCCGTGCTCGACGATGTCTCCTTCACCGTCAGCGCCGGCGAGGTGGTGGCGATCGTGGGGCCCTCGGGTTGCGGCAAGAGCACGCTGCTGTCGATCCTGGGCGGGTTGCTGCAGCCGACCTCCGGCGCGGCGGAGCTGCGTGGCGCGCCGCCGGCGGACAGTCTCAATCCGCTGACCTTCGTGTTCCAGGATTTTGCGCTGCTGCCCTGGGCCACGGTGGAGGAGAATGTCGAATTCCCGCTGCTGCACGCCCAGCTTAGCGCTGCGCAACGCCGTGCGCTGGTCGAGGACGCGCTGCGCCGCACCGGCCTGACCGATTTCCGTCAGACCTATCCCAAGCAGCTGTCCGGCGGCATGCGCCAGCGCGTCGGTATCTCGCGCGCGCTTGCGGTGAGACCTGCGATCCTGCTGATGGACGAGCCGCTCTCGGCGCTGGATTCGCAGACCCGCGAACTCCTGATGGAAGACTTTGTCCGCCTGCTCGCCGATGGCGGCATGGGCGCGGTCTACGTCACCCACAATCTCGAAGAAGCCGCACGGCTTGCCGACCGCATCGTGGTGTTGTCGCGGCGGCCGGGACGCATCCGCGAGGTCGTAACCGTGCCGATGACGCGCGCAGCCCGCGGCGAAGCGGCGGCGGGCGAGAAGCTGCTTGCGCTCCAGAACCAGATCTGGTCGCTGATCCGCAACGAGGCGATCGATGCCGAGCGCGAGGTCCAGCATGCTTGACCGCGCGCCGGCGGAAACATCAGTGAAGGATGAAACGACGCGCCGCGTCCGCTTCCGCGGCGCGGGCTTCGTGCCGGACTCGAGCCGCCACGGCGGCTGGGTCGCGCTCGCGCTCGTCATCGCCATCTGGCAGGCCGCCGGCAGCGCCGGCCTCGTCAATCCGCTGTTCCTGCCGGCGCCCTCGGCGATCGCGCACGCGATCTACCAGCTCGCGATCTCAGGCGCGCTCTGGCAGCACGTCTCGGCCTCGCTGCTGCGCATCGGCGTCGGCTGGCTGCTCGGCACCGCGGCCGGTGTCGCCGTCGGCTTTGCCATCGGCCTGTCGCGGCTGGCACGCGGCGTCGGCATCACCTTCATCTCGGCGCTGTTCCCGATTCCGAAGATCGCGCTGCTGCCGCTGTTGATCCTCTGGCTCGGCATCGGCGAAGAGCCGAAGATCGCGACCATTGCGCTCGGCGTCTTCTTCTCGACCGCGATCTCGGTTTATAGCGGTGTCGATGCGGTGCCGCGCAACCTGATCCGCATGGCGCAGAGCTTCAACGTTCCGTTTGCCACCATCGTGCGCAAGGTGATCTGGCCGGGCGCGCTGCCCGCGATCCTCGCCGGCTTCCGCATCACCGCCTCCGTGGCGCTGCTGCTCGTCGTCAGCGCCGAGATGATCGGCGCGCAATACGGCATCGGCGCCTTCGTGCTGCAGGCCGGCAATCTGATGCAGACCGATCAGCTGCTCGCGGGCGTGGTGATCCTGTCGGTGTTCGGGCTCGCAGTCGGCAAGGTGATCGGCTGGCTGGAGACGCGGCTGTTGCACTGGCGGTAGCTACCGTCACAACCGTCGTCCCGGGCAAGCGCAAGCGCAGACCCGGGACCCATAACCACAGGCAATCGTGATTAAGGGGACTCGGAGTTATTCGCTTGGCGCCCTCATTACTCCCTGTGGCTATGGATCCCGGATCGGCGCGCGCTTAGGGCGCGCTTGTCCGGGACGACACCGGGTATTGGGCCAATGCCTCGTCCTCACGCGTTCCCGCGATCTTCCCTGAACAAATCCAGCTTCTGCTGCACGGGCCGGTCCGAGAAGCTGAACAGCACGGCGTCGTCGTCGGCCTCGTGCGTCACCCAGTGCCAGCTCGGCACCACGAACAGATCGCGCGGGCCCCACTCGAACACGGCATCGCCAATCCGGCTGCGGCCCTTGCCTTCGATCGGGCAGAACACCGTCGCGTCGGTCGCGCGATAGCGCGCGGTCTTGAATCCCCTGGGCAACAGCTGGATGAAGGTGCCGATCGTCGGCATGGCGAAATCGCCGGTCTCGGGGTTGCTGAACTTCAGCTTGAGCCCGTGACAGGCGTCCCACTCCTGGCTCGCGCGGGCCTTGTCCAGCGCCTCGCGGGTGTAGGCATAGGGATAGCTGAAGATCGGCGAGGTCTTCGAGCTCCGCTTCACATCGACCGGCAAGAGATTGTGGCCGTAGCGCGCAAAGCTGTCGCCGGCAGGTTTCGTGATCTTCTGCTGGTCTTCCTTCGATCCCTCCGCAAAGGAGCAGTCGAAGAACTGCACCAAGGGGATATCGAGACCGTCGAGCCAGAACATCGGCTGGTCGGTCTCGTTGGAATGATCGTGCCAGGTCATGGACGGCGTGATGATGAAATCGCCGGGCTCCATCGCGGTGCGCTCACCATCGACGGCGGTGTGAGCGCCCTTGCCTTCGAGCACGAAACGCAGTGCGGACTGGCTGTGCCGGTGCGCAGGGGCGACGTCGCCGGGCACCACCATCTGCACCCCCGCGTAGAGCGAGGTCGTGATCTTGGACTGGCCGCGCAGCCCCGGGTTCTCCAGCACCAGCACACGCCGCTCGGCTTCCTTGGCTGTGATCAGCCTGCCGGCCTCCGTCATGTAATCGCGGATGACGTCAAACTTCCAAAGGTGCGGCCGGCAGGCGCTCTTCGGCTCCGGCGTGATAAGGTCGCTCATCACCGTCCACAGCGCGGTGAGATTCTCGCCGTCGATCTTCTTGTAGAACGCCTCGCGTTCCGGCGTCTTGGTCACGGCTTCCATGGTTGCTGCTCCCGATCGTTTGTTGATTGACAGTATACTGACGATCTAGGTAGCGTCAACGTGGCTAAGGGCCTACAAGGTCGCTGTCATTCCGGGGCGACGCGCCAGCGTCGAGCCCGGAATCCATAACCACGATCGGGAGTATGGATTCCGGGCTCTCGCTTCGCGAGCCCCGGAATGACAGAAAATCACGAGGGAGGGTCCCAATGAAGCTGCACGGCTATTTCCGCTCCAGCGCCGCCTATCGGGTGCGGATCGCGCTGAACCTCAAGGGGCTCGGCGCCGAGCATCTGCCGCATCATCTTCGCAAGGGCGAACAATGCGCGCCCGCTTATCTGGCCATCAACCCGCAGGGCCTGGTGCCGGCGCTGGAGGACGATGCAGGTGTAGTGCTGACACAATCGGTGGCTATCATCGAATGGCTCGACGAGACCCACCCCAATCCGCCGCTGCTGCCCAAGGATCCGCTGCAGCGCGCCAAGGTGAGGGCGTTTGCGCTGGCGATCGCCTGCGACACTCATCCGGTGCAGAACCTGAAAGTGCTGGCGCGGCTGCGCGAGCTCGGGCTGCCCGAGGAGAAGGTCCAGGAGTGGGCGGCGTGGGTCAATCGCGAGGGCCTGTCGGCCTGCGAGACCCTGATCCGAGACGAGAAGGGGCCGTTCTGCTTCGGCGATGCGCCGACGCTGGCCGATCTCTGCCTCGTGCCGCAGCTTACCAATGCGCGCCGCTTCGGCGTCGACGTCTCCGCCTATCCGCGCCTGCTCGAAGCCGAGGCTGCCGCCAAGGCGCTGCCCGCCTTCGCCGACGCCGCACCGGAGAAGCAGCCCGATGCCGAGTAAGCCTGCCGCTCCGATCACCATGGACGCGGTCTATGCCGCGCCGGGCTATCTGTTCCGGCGCATGCAGCAGATCGCGGTCTCGATCTTCATGGAGGAGTGCAAGTCGTTCGATCTCACCCCGGTGCAATATGCCGCGCTGGTCGCGATCCATACCCATCCCGGCATCGACGCGACGCGGCTGTCGGCGGTGATCGCCTTCGACCGCTCCACGCTCGGCAGCGTGATCGAGCGGCTCCAGGCCAAGGGCTATATCGAACGCAAGCCGGCGCCGGAAGACAGGCGGATCAAGCTGCTTCACCTGACCAAATCAGGCGCCGCGATCCTGCGCGACATCATTCCCGCCGTCGAACGCGCCCAGGCGCGGATGCTGGAGCCTCTGAAGCCCGCCGACCGCAAGACGCTGATGGGGCTGTTGGTGCAGCTGGTCGATCTCAACAACGAGGCCTCGCGCGTGCCGCTGCGGGCGGAGGACGCGCTGGAGCATCTGGGGAAGAGCGGCTGAGGGGATGTGAGTGAGCGGGTCTCCGCTCGCGCCTCATTCATCGCCGTCGTCCCGGACAAGCGGAGCGCAGATCCGGGACCCATAACCACAGGAAGGAGTTGGGCGCGAGCAGATAACTCCGCGTCCCCGTAACCACGTTCGCCTGTGGCTATGGGTCCCGGATCGGCGCGCGCTTAAGGCGCGCTTGTCCGGGACGACAGCGAATGTGTGGCGGCGCCGTCGCCTCACATCCTCAGCAACGCCTGCCGGTCGATCTTGCCCGTGCCCGTCTTCGGCAGCTCGTCGATGAAGATCACCTCGCGCGGATATTTGTAGGGCAAGAGCCTGCCCTTGACGTAGTCCTGCAGCCTGCGCGTCGCTTCGCCCTGGTCGGCGGCGCGGTTGTTCATCACCACCACCGCCTTCAGCGTCATCCGCCGGTCCGGCAGTTCGGCGGCAAACACCGCGCATTCGCGGATGTCGGGGTGATCGGCGAGGCACAGCTCGACCTCGAGCGGATAGACCCATTGGCCGGAAATCTTGATGAGATCGTCGGCGCGGCCGCGGAAGAAGTGGAAGCCATCGGCATCCCTCACGAAGCGGTCGCCGGTGTAGATCCAGCCGCCCTCGCGAATCGTTTCCGCGGACTTGTCCGGCCGGTTCCAGTACAGCGGCGTGTTGGAATCGCCGCGCACCCACAGGATGCCTTCCTCGCCGTCGCCGACGTCGTTTCCGTCCTTGTCGCGGAGCGCCACCTCGTAGCCGGGCACGCGCAGGCCGGCGGCGCCGAGCTTCTTCTGCTCGGGCCGGTTGGAGAGATAGATGTGCAGCACCTCGGTCGAGCCGAGGCCTTCGACGATTTCGAGTCCCGTGAGCGCCTTCCAGCCGTTGAAGACCTCGGCCGAGAGCACCTCGGCGGCGGAGAGCGCCATGCGCAGCGAAGAGAAGTCCGTCTTGTCCGCGCCGCCGGCCTTTGTCAGCGATGTATAAAGCGTCGGCAGCCCGAAGAAGAGCGTCGGCTTGTATTGCGCGATCGCCGCGAAGATCGATGCAGGCTTGGGCTGGCCCGGCAGCAGCAGCGTCGCGGCGCCGGCCGAGAACGGGAAGGTGACGGAGTTGCCGAAGCCGTAGGCAAAGAAGATCTTCGGCACCGAGAAGCAGATGTCGTCAGGCGTCAGCTTCAGCACGTTCTGCGCAAAGGCGGCATCGCTATAGGCCATGTCGTGCTGCAGATGCACGATGCCCTTGGGCCGTCCGGTCGAGCCGGAGGAATACATCCAGAACGCCATCTCGTCGCGACCTGTGTCGGCTTCGGCGAGATCGGCCGGGAATTGCGCGAGCCAGTCTGCCGCCGCGACCGCCCGCGGCGCCGCGTGATCGCCCGCCTCGCCATTGACGACGATCAGCATCCGCAGCTCCGTGTCCTTGCAGGCCTCCGCATTGAAGCGCGTGCAGAATTCCGACTCGACGACCGCGACAGTCGCGCCGGAATCGGCGAGATAGAATTGCAGGAGGTCCGGCGGCGTCAACGTGTTGATCAGGAGCGGCACGAAGCCGGCCCGCACCGCGCCGAAGAAGGCGGCCGGGTAGGCCGGCGTGTCGTCGAGGAACAGGAGCACGCGATCGCCGCGCTTGAGGCCGAGCGAGGCGAATCCGTTGCCCCAGCGGCAGGCTTCGCCGCAGAGCTCGGCATAGGTCTGCGTGCCTGCCGGGCCCACGAGCGCGATCTTGTCGTCGCGGTCTTTGGCCAAATTGTCGAACAGCACGCGGCTGGCATTGTAAGTTTCAGGAACGGCAAAGCCGATTTCGCGTGCGCCCGGGCTGTCCGCGGGCACCTGGTCGCGGATCTCGTCGCTCATGCGGCATCTCCGCCGTTCTTGGCGGCCTCGTAGCGCGCCATGAAGGCCGGCGACATCGCGCGCAGCCGCGAATCGTCGATGCGGCCGGAGCGGGTGATATAGCTGTAGGCGAAGTCCATCAGGGGAAGCTTCATGTGCTCGGCGAAGTGCTCGTACCAGAACGCGCTCGTGCGCGCGGCATCGACGAGCTTCTGCACGATGGGCTTGCGCGCGGCCTGATAGCGATGCAGCGCGGTCGCAAGATGCGCATCCGACTCCAGCGCCTTGACCAGCGCGATCGCGTCCTCGATCGCGAGCCGCGTGCCCGAGCCGATCGAGAAATGTGCCGAATGCAGGGCGTCGCCGAGCAGCACCATGTTCTTGAACGACCAGTGCTCGTTCCAGACCCAGGGGAAGTTGCGCCAGACCGATTTGTTCGAGACGAGGCAGTGGCCGCCAAGCGTGTCGGCGAACACTTCCTCGCAGACACCCTTGGACTGCTCGACGTCCTTGTAGGCGAAGCCGTAGGCCTGCCATGTTGCGTGATCGCATTCGACCAGGAACGTGCTCATGCCCGGCGAATAGCGGTAGTGATGGGCGTTGAAGGCGCCGCGGTCGGTCTTCACGAAGGTCTGCGACAGCGTGTCGAAGCGCTTCGAGGTGCCGTACCAGACGAACTTGTTGGAGGAGTAGGACAGCGACGTCCCGAAATCGCCTTCGAAGGCGCGGCGCACCAGCGAGTTCAGCCCGTCGGCGGCGACGATCAGATCATGGCCATTGAGCTGGTCGATCGCCTGGATCTGCGTGTCGAAGCGCGGCGTGGCGCCGACCTCGAGCGCGCGCTGCTGCAGGAACCTGAGCAGCTCGAGGCGCCCGATCGAGGAGAAGCCGACCCCGTCGATGGCGACGCTGTCGCCGTGCAGGTTCAGCGTGATGTTCTCCCAGCTCTCCATATGCGGGGCGATCGCATCGACCGTCTCGGGGTCGTCGGCTCGCAGGAATTCCAGCGCCTGGTCGGAGAACACGACGCCAAAGCCCCAGGTCGCGTCGGCCGGGTTCTGCTCGAACAGGTCGACCTGATCCTCGGGATGACGCTTCTTCCAAAGATAGGCGAAGTAGAGCCCACCGGGCCCTCCGCCAATCACGGCGATCCGCAACGTCTGCCTCCCTAATTGACAGTATACTTACTATCTAGGGGTAGACTAATGTGCTCCGGCGCCCGGCGCCAGCGGAAATATCGGCAAGGCCGGCACGCCAAAGTCCGCCTTCGAACACCCCTTTCGCCGGTGTCCGAAACCTCAGGTCCGAACCATAGCCAAACCGGGTCGAATTGGCCACCGGGGGTGTCAGACGCAGCGCTTCACATAGACCCCGTTCACCAGCACCCTGGTGCAACGGACCGCGGGCACGGGCTTGCGGACCACGACGGCCGCGTTCGGACCGGCGCAGCCGGCGCGATACACGCCGCGGGCGCACACCACCGCATTGGCATCGGTGGCCTCGAACGTCATGGTCGCGGCGAAGGCGAAGAGAGCAGAACCAACGAGCAGCAATGAACGCAAGTTGTTCTCCCGATTTGTCGTTATCGAAATGATGCTTGCAAAAGGCTTGTCGTTGCAGGCGCGCGGCAGTTCGTTTTCCCACGCCGACCATCATTGCCGCGCGATGCGCCGCCTCATCGTGCCGCGAACGGGGCGAGCACGTCCTTGCACGCGGGCGACAGCGAGGCCGCCCTGTTGGAAATGCATTGAATGATGCGGCCGCCGCCGGGCGCGACACCGGCGCAGAGCGTGCGGATGTCGGCGCCGCAGGCCGACCTCACGATGAACAGCTCCTCTCGCGGCAGCAAGGGACGCAAGACGATCACGGCTGGCGCGGCTGCTGCCGCCGCCGGCGCTGCGCCCGCAGGCGCTGCCGCTGCTGCGCCGCCGCCGGTTGCAGCGCTCACGGCTTTCTCGCAGGCCGGCGAGACCTTGGCCTTGTTCTTCTCCAGGCATTCGAGCGCCGCCGCGCCGCCCGGCGTCACGCTGGCGCAGACCTTGGGATAGTCGGCGCGGCACGCGCTCTTGACGGCCGCCACCTGCGCGCTGCTCGGCTGCTTGGCGGCAGCGGACTTCGGCGTCGGTGCAGCGGCGGGCTGCGCTGCGGGCGCGGGCTCAGCCCTGGACGTACCAGGCGGCGTCGATTCCACCTTGGGAGCGGCTTCCTTGGGCGCAGCCTCGGTCTTCGGCGCGGCGGGCGCGGCTTCGGTCTTCGGAGCCGCAGCGGGCTCGACGGCGCGAACCGCGGTCTGGCATCCCGATGACAGGCTGGACATGTTCTTCGCCAGGCATTGAAACGCTTCCGTGCCGCCGGGCGTCACGCTCGCGCAGTGCGCGATGAAATCCGAGCGGCAAGCGGAGCGAATGGCGCTCTTCTGGGCCTCGGTCGGCGCTTGCGCGGCTGCCGATGTCGCGGCTGCAAAGAGTGCCGCCGCCAGCAGCGCCTTGCGCCGCGATGCATGCTTCAACGTGTTGAACATCTGAATGATTTCCTGCCCGTCGGGTGAGCCGAGGATTCTTGAAATGTAATGTAATCGCAATCGTCGCGAGTGACGCCTCGCAAGGCGGCATCATTCGCCGCTTTGACCTCACCCGCAAGTCAATTGTGCCAGCGCCGACCGCGTCTCAGAGCCTGACCATTCGCTTGCCGCGGTTCTCGCCCGCGAGCAGCCCGATCAGCGCCTTCGGTGTGTTCTCGAAGCCGTCGATAATATCCTCCTGCACCCTTAGCTTGCCGGACTTCACCCAGGCCTGCAGGTCAGCGAGCGCACGCGGGCTCTCCTTCATGTAGTCCATCACGATGAAGCCCTGCATGACGAGCCGCTTCACCACGATCAGCCCGGGCACGCCGCGCGGGCCGTGCGCGGCAGGAGCGCCGTCATATTGCGAGATCGCGCCGCAGCAGGCGATGCGGCCATAATTGTTCATCTGTGGCAGGCAGGCTTCGAGGATGTCGCCGCCGACATTGTCGAAATAGACGTCGATGCCCTTCGGCGCCGCTGCGCGCAGCGCCTTGAACACCGCGCCGTCCTTGTAGTCCACCGTCGCGTCGAAGCCGAGCTCGGAGGTCAGCCACCTGCACTTGTCCGCACCGCCGGCGATGCCGATGACGCGGCATCCCTTGATCTTCGCGATCTGCCCGACGATCGAGCCGACCGAGCCCGCAGCCGCAGAGACCACGACCGTCTCGCCCTCCCTGGGCTTGCCGATCTCCAGCAGGCCGAAATAGGCGGTGAGGCCGGCGATGCCGAACACGCTGAGCAGGTGCGTCATCGGTTCGAGCTTGGGCATCTTGGTGAGATGCTTGGCCGGCACCGCGGCAAATTCCTGCCAGCCGGTGTCGCCGAACACGATGTCGCCGGGCGCAAGCCCCTCGGCCTTCGAGCTGACGACCTCGGCGATGGCGCCGCCGGCCATCACGCTGTTGGCTTCGACCGCGGAACGATAGGTCGCGCCGTGCATCCAGGCGCGGTTGGCGGCATCGAGCGAGATGTATCGCACGCGCAGCAGCGCCTCGCCGTCCTTCGGCTCCGGCACTGTCCCCTCCACCATCTTGAAATGCTCGGGGCCGAGCTTGCCGCTGGGTTTCTCCACCAGCAGAATCTGGCGATTGACGTTGCCGTTCATGGCGTTCCCCTCTTTGATTTCTTTGACGACCATTGATGCAGCCGCCGCGAACAAGACCCGCAGGCCGCATTTGCTGTGCGCGGCTCAAGGCTAGAGCGCTGCGTTCCATTTCACAACTGGAACATCCGCTCATCTTCCCCGAACACCCGGTCCAGCGCCGCTTCATATGTTGCCTGCACCAATTCCGGATGCAGCTTGCCCAACGCTTCCATCATCACGCCGGAATTGATCTCGAGCACTTTCCATTCGCCGTCGACACGCACCACGTCGATCGACGCGAAGACGATGCCGATGGCGCTCGCGGCATCGGCCGCGAGCTTCACGCAAGCCGTCCGAACCTTGCCGTCCTCCAGCAGCACGGGCTTCGCGGTGGCATCGAGATTGTGCCGCCAATCCGAGCCACGCTGCTTGCTGTAGACGACGAGCGGCAGATCGCCGAGTTGCACGACACGGACCTCGTCTTCGATCGCCAGATAGGGCGAGATCGCGAGTCCGGCGCTGATCGAGAAAACGTCGTCAACCGCGTGATCGAGTTCCGCCTCGGTCGACACCTTGAACACCGACCGTCCCGACGTTCCCTCGTTCGGCTTCACCACCACGCCTTGCGGATGGTCGCGAAGCAGTTCGAGCATGGCATCGTGCCAGGTGGGGCCAACGACATTCCTGCCGAGCCTCGGGTTGAGGAACAGCCGATGGGGAACGCATGGCACACCGGCCATCTCCAGCGCCTCGGCAGTTGCCGATTTGTCGTTGGCGAGGCGGTGGGCGATGGCGCTGTTGAGGCCGATGTCATAGCCGAAGGCGAAGTGGCGCCTGTCGTCCCGGCGCATCGCGATCAGCCAGCCGCCGGGGCGGACATCGACCGTGATCCCATGCCGGGCGCAATAGCGCCTGATCGCCTGGACGAAGATCCGCTCGCCGTCTGCCATCTGCTCCCGTCGCTCTTCAGTCGTCCCTGGCGCCAAAAGCCGCAAGAATGCGGGAATCGGCGCCAGACCGGGTGAAAATCAGAGCTATTCTTAATGAAATTCTCGCGAGCGCGACGGAAATTAAGTGCTGCAATCAAGCCCAGCAGGGAAAAGAAATTGCCCACCTCCCGCAGCCGGCAGCAGATTCATTGATGATCTGACCAGTTCTGCCGCAAATGCCGATTTGACCGGCATCAATTGCATCCGGAACGAGGTTGATTATTGGTCTCAATGGCGTAGATCACACACGCGAAATCCTCCGCCATGGCAGATGGTGCCCGCCCCGTGTCAGGGGCCGGGCAGCGCTTTTGCCCTAAAACCGCAGTTATTCGGAATATCGAAAATCATGAGCGCGTTTTACCGAGAGAAGGTTCTTTCCGTCCACCACTGGACCGACACGCTGTTCAGCTTCCGCGCCACCCGCGATACCGGCTTCCGCTTCCAGAACGGCCAGTTCGCCATGATCGGCCTCGAGGTCGACGGCCGTCCGCTGCTTCGCGCCTACAGCATGGCGAGCGCCAATCACGAGGAAGAGCTCGAGTTCTTCTCGATCAAGGTTCAGGACGGCCCGCTCACCTCGCGCCTCCAGAAGATCAAGGAAGGCGACACCATCCTGGTCGGCCGCAAGGCGACCGGCACTCTGATCACCGACAATTTGCTTCCCGGCAAGCGGCTGATGCTGCTCTCGACCGGCACGGGCCTCGCGCCCTTTGCGAGCCTGATCAAGGATCCCGAGGTCTACGACCAGTTCGAATCGATCGTCCTGGTGCATGGCTGCCGCCAGGTCTCCGAGCTCGCCTATGGCGAGAAGCTGGTCGCGACCTTGCGCGAGGATGAGCTGTTCGGCGAGCTGCTCGCGGACAAGCTCGTCTATTATCCGACCGTGACCCGCGAGCCGTTCAGGAACCGCGGCCGCATCACCGACCTCATCAGCTCCGAGCAGATCTTCAACGACATCGGCCAGGGCCCGCTCGACATCGCAACCGACCGCATCATGATGTGCGGCAGCCCGGCGATGCTGGAAGAGCTGAAGGTGATGTTCGAGAGCCGCGACTTCGTCGAGGGAAGCGGCAACAAGCCTGGCCATTTCGTGATCGAGAAGGCCTTCGTCGAGCGGTAAGCGCCGTTCGCCATCGTGCCGAACGCTTAATTATCCACTCAGCTGTCGTCCCGGACAAGCGCGCCCAAAGCGCGCGCCGATCCGGGACCCATAACCACAGGGAGCCGTTTTGCGAAGGCTGGTAATCACCAGCTTTGCCCAACATCCCTCCCTGTGGTTATGGGTCCCGGGTCTGCGCTTACGCTTGCCCGGGACGACAACTGAATATGTGGAAGTGCGTGTGCGTCCCACTGGCGACCCATCGCGGCGTCTGCTCAGGATCGACTGCCGCCTCCATCCCCCCTCTGCTGCACCGCAAAACCGCCCATCGGGCTGATTGATTTGTCTCCGCCGAATTCGCTAGCCTGAAACAAGGGCCACGTCATATCCGTATGACAGGCGCAGGCGTATCGTACCGCCTCATGCGGGCGAGAGGATGGGAATCGTGGCCGACGACAACAAGACGCGAGAATCGCCCGAACACTCATCCCCCAAACGCCTGCCGCTGGCGGAAGAGGGGATCATGGAAACCCTGCTGCTGCCGTTCTCGCCGCGCTACATCGTGCTGACGATCTGCGCGGTGGTCACCGCTCTCCTGATCGGCATCGGCCTCGCGGATCGCAAGATCTTCGACATCATGCTGGTCCCGATCCTGATCTTCGGCGCGCTGACGCTGCTCGGCATCCGCGATCTCCTGCAGAAGAGCCACGCGGTGCTGCGCAACTACCCGATCTCCGCGCATATCCGCTTCCTGCTCGAAGAAATCCGGCCCGAGATGCGGCAATATTTCTTCGAGAGCGAGAAGGACGGCATGCCGTTCTCGCGCGACACCCGCGCGGTGGTCTATCAGCGCGCCAAGATGGAGCTCGACAAGCGTCCCTTCGGCACGCAGGAGGACGTCTACCGCGACGGCTACGAGTGGATGCATCACTCGGTCGCGCCGAAGACGCATGCCACGGAGAAATTCCGCATCAGCATCGGCGGCCCCGATTGCACCAAGCCTTATTCGGCCTCGGTGTTCAACATCTCCGCGATGAGCTTCGGCGCGCTCAGCCCGAACGCGGTGCGGGCGCTGAATGCCGGCGCCAGGAAGGGCGGCTTCGCGCACGACACCGGCGAGGGCGGCGTCAGCCCCTATCACCGCGAGATGGGCGGCGACATCATCTGGGAGATCGGCTCCGGCTATTTCGGCTGCCGTCATCTCGATGGCACGTTTGATCCCGAGGCGTTCGCGCGCGTCGCCGGCGACGACCAGATCAAGATGGTCGAGCTCAAGGTCAGCCAGGGCGCCAAGCCTGGCCATGGCGGCGTGCTGCCGGCGGCCAAGGTCTCTGAGGAGATCTCCAAGATCCGCGGCGTCGCCATGGGCGAGGATTGCATCTCGCCGGCCTCGCACCGCGTCTTCTCCACGCCAACAGGCATGATGCAGTTCATCGCCGAGATGCGCCGCCTGTCCGGCGGCAAGCCGGCCGGCTTCAAGCTGTGCATCGGCCATCCCTGGGAGTTTCTGGCGATCTGCAAGGCGATGATCGAGACCGGCATCTACCCTGATTTCATCGTCGTCGACGGCAATGAGGGTGGTACGGGCGCGGCCCCGCTGGAGTTCATGGATCATCTGGGTATGCCGATGCGCGAGGGCGTCAATTTCGTCCATAACGCGCTGGTCGGCATCAATGCGCGCGACCGCATCAAGATCGGCGCCTCCGGCAAGATCGCGACCGCCTTCGACATGGCGCGCGCCATGGCGATCGGCGCCGACTGGTGCAATTCGGCGCGCGGCTTCATGTTCTCGCTCGGCTGCATCCAGTCGCTGAGCTGCCACACCGACCGCTGCCCGACCGGTGTCGCGACGCAAGACCCGACGCGGGCGCGCGCGCTCTACGTGCCGCTCAAGATCGACCGCGTACAAAATTACCATCATGCGACGCTGCACTCGCTGACGGAGCTCATTGCCGCCGCCGGCCTCGAACATCCGCAGCAATTGCGCCCGATTCACTTCAGCCAGCGGACGTCGACGACCCTGGTGCAATCCTTCGCGCAGCTCTATCCGGCACTGCGCCCGGGCGAGCTGCTCGAAGGTACGGAAGACCCGCGCTTCCGCGACGCCTGGCGCATGGCGCGCGCCGACACGTTCCAGCCGGCGCTGTAGGATTCTGGTCGCGTAATTTCATCGCGATCGCGGCTGGTGCGGATCGGGGTGAGGTTCGGGTGACGCTCGCTGTGTGACGCGCGTTCGAGCCACAACTCACCTGTCGTCCCGGACAAGCGTAAGCGCCGATCCGGGACCCATACCGCGTGATCTAGCGAGTGCGGCTGGTCGCAGTACCGAACTGCGAGTCTTCGCCAAACTCCTCCCTGTGGTTATGGATCCCGGATCGGCGCGCGCTTGAGGCGCGCTTGTCCGGGACGACAGCTTGCTATCGCTCAATTCACCCCGTCTCGACCTCACTCAACCGGCTCGCCAGGATCTTGTCGATCCTCCGTCCGTCGAGATCGACCACCTCGATATGCCAGCCGCGGAAATCGAAGGCATCGCCGGCGCTGGGGAGCGCGTTGAACTGTTGCAGCACCAGGCCCGCCACCGTGTTGTAGCGGTGCGGCGGCAGTTCGACGCCGAGCAGCTCGCCGAATTCGTCGACCGGCATCCAGCCGGAGATCAGGAGCGAGTCGTCGGCGCGCCTGACATAGGCCGGCTCCGGCGGTCCCGCCTCGGAATGGAAGGCGCCGACGATCGACTCGAGGATGTCGGTGGCGGTCACCATGCCTTCGAAGCCACCGTATTCGTCGTAGACGAAGCCGACGTGAACCGGCGCCGCTTTCAGGATGGTCAGCACGTCGCGCGCATCGGCCGACACCGGAATGCCCGGCGCCTCGCGCACGAGCGCGCGCAGGTCCGGCGTGCGTTCGTCCATATAGGCAACCAGCAGGTCCTTGGCCTGGAGCACGCCGATCGGCTTGTCGCGGTCGCCGTCGCAGACGGGAAAGCGCGAATGCGGGCTCTTGGCGATGATCTCCCGGATGGCGGCCGGATCGTCGTTCAGGTCGATCTCGTCGACCTCCGTGCGCGGCGTCATGACGGCGCCGACAGGGCGATCGCCGAGCCGCATCACGCCCGCGATCATCTCCTTCTCGCCCGGCTCGAGCACGCCCGCGCTCTCGGCCTCGCGGACGAGGTGATGGATCTCGTCCTCCGAGACCTTTTCCTCGGTTCTGCCGCCGCGGCCGAGCAGCGTGAGGATCAACTTTCCGGAGATGTCGAGCAGGAAGACGAGCGGCAGCGATATCTTCGCCAGCACATGCATCGCGGGCGCGACGCGGACCGCGATGCTTTCGGGATCGCGCAGCGCCACCTGCTTCGGCACCAGCTCGCCGACGATGAGGGTGGCGTAGGTGATGAGCGTGACCACGAGCCCGACCCCGACGATGTCGGCAATGCCCTTGGAGAGGCCGAGCTCGAGCAGCCATTGCGTCAGCCGCTGCCCGAGCGTCGCGCCCGAGAACGCGCCGGAGAGCACACCGACCAGCGTGATGCCGATCTGCACCGTCGACAGGAACTTGCCGGGATCGGCGGCCAGCGTCAGCGCCCGCTCCGCGCCGCGTACGCCCCTGGCCGCGAGCAGCGACAGCCGCGCCGGACGCGACGAGACCACGGCCAGCTCGGACATGGAGAGCAGGCCGTTGATGACGATCAGGATGACGACGATGACGAGTTCGAGCGAGAGCATTGACCTTCCGGAGGTAAGCAAGTGTGGCGCAGATGACAGCGCAAGCCATTGATATAGGTATTCGGTGAGGAGATGCTGGCGATTCCCAGGCATTCGAGCACCGAAGGGGGCCGGCGTCCGGCAGTGTTCCCGAGCCCGTCCGCGACGACGTGACGCTCCGCGGAACTACGGATCGTTGCTTAACGCCCCCTTAGTGGCCGCCCGCTAGATTTTCGACATTGCAGAAATCAATTCGGGGAAATCAGGATGCGGATCGGGAAGCTCTTTGCGCTGTCGATGCTGACGGTGACGGTATTTGCGGTCATCCTTGGCGCCGAAGTGCTGATACCCCAGACGCGCATCTTCGCGAACCGCTCCGACGCGATCAAGACCGTCGATGCCTTTGGTGCGACCCTGATGGCCAGCCAGCACGTCGCCAGCCTTCGCGCTCCCTACATCGGACCGATCTTCCAGGAAGGCGCTGCGACGCAGGCGCAGCTCGAAGCTGCCACGAAGGCTACGAAAACGGCCGAGGCGGGCTTCGAGGCCGCAAGGCGGGCGGTGATGGTGCTGGATGACGGCAGCGCAATTGCCGAAAATCTCGACCGTGCGGCGCGGCGGCTGAAAGACATCACCGCCGCGGCGGATCGTGCGATGAACGTTCCCCTCGCCACGCGTGACAGCGCCGCGACAAAGGGCTTCCTCCCAGGTGTTGCCGAGGTCCTCGCCAATCTCGAACCCGTCATGAACCGGCTCGAGGCAAAGGTGATCAACGCCGATTCCTCGCTTGCGGCGCTGCTCAACCTGGCGCGGACGGCGCAGGATCTGCGCGTGTCGGCCGGTAGCCGCGCGGCAACGCTGTCGCCTGCGCTCTCCGCGCGCCGCCCGCTCACCGCTGCTGAACTGACGCTGATGGACCGGATGCAGGGACGCGTGGAGGCCGACCGCGAGCGTATCGAGGCCGGGATCGACCAGCTCGGAAAGCCCGCCCGTATCGCTGCCGCGTTCAAGGCGGCAATGGACTCCTATTTTGGGCAAGCAGCGGTTGCCGTGGACAAGGAGCTTCCTGCGGCCCGGAGCGACGGCAAATACGTTGCCACCGCCGAAGAACTGGCGAAGGTCATCGTGCCGGCCATCCAGATGTTCTACGGCGTGCGCGATGCCGCGCTTGCGGAAGCCGCCGAGCGTGCCTCGGCCGCGCGCGACGGCGCGCTGGCGATGCTCGCGCTCGCCGGCGTCGCCGTGTTGGCCCTGCTCGGCACGCTGGCTGGCGTGACCATGATGCTGCGCAGGCGCGTGGTGACGCCGCTCGGCAGGATCGCCGACGTGATCGGCGCCCTCGCCGCCGGACAGCACGAGGTCGAGATCCCGGCGACGGGCCGCAACGACGAGATCGGCCAGGTCGCGGGCTCGCTCCAGCACTTCAAGGATTCGCTGCTCGCCAAGAAAGCTGCCGACGAGGCCGCCGCGGCCGAAGCCGACGCGAAGCTGAAGCGCAGCCAGCGCATGGACCAGATCGCGCGCGAATTCGAGGCCCTGATCGGTGACGTCGTCAACACCGTCTCGTCGGCGTCCTCCGAACTGGAAGCCTCGGCGGGAACGCTGACGAGCACGGCCGACCAGTCCGAAAAGGTCACCGCGACCGTCGCGGCCGCCTCCGAGCAGGCCTCCACCAACGTCCAGACCGTCGCCGCCGCGGCCGAGGAGATGGCTTCGTCGGTCGACGAGATCGGCCGCCAGGTCCAGGATTCCGCGCGCATCGCTGGCGAGGCGGTGCAGCAGGCGGTGCGGACCAACGATCACGTCGGCGAGCTCGCCAGGGCCGCGGGGCGGATCGGCGACGTCGTCGAGCTCATCAGCCAGATCGCGGGCCAGACCAACCTTCTGGCGCTCAACGCCACCATCGAGGCGGCGCGTGCCGGCGAGGCCGGACGCGGCTTTGCCGTCGTCGCCTCCGAGGTCAAGGCGCTGGCCGAGCAGACCGCCAAGGCCACCGGCGAGATCAGCCAGCAGATCTCCGGCATCCAGGCCGCCACCGAGGACTCCGTCGGCGCCATCAAGTCGATCAGCGACACCATCTCCCGCATGTCCGAGATTGCCTCCGCCATCGCCGCGGCGGTCGAGGAGCAGGGCGCGGCGACGCGGGAGATCTCCCGCAACGTGCAGCAGGCCGCGCGCGGCACCCAGCAGGTCTCCGCCAGCATCGTCGACGTGCAGCGCGGCGCGAGCCAGACCGGATCGGCTTCCTCCAACGTGCTCGCATCGGCCAGATCGCTGTCCGGCGAGAGCAGCCGTCTCAAGGTCGAGGTCGGAAAATTCCTCGACGCGATCCGCGCGGCGTAGGCGGTATCAGACGCCTTCGCCCGGATTCTCCAGGCTGAACGTTTCGGACTGCTCGTCGTAGGCGAACAGCTCGCGCGCTGGGCTAAAGCATGATCCAGAAAAGTGTGCAGCGGTTTTCCGAAAAGCTCATGCTTAAACAACAACCTAAAGCGCGATGACGATTCATCCTAATCGCATCGCGCTTTAGAACTCGGCGTGCAGGCGGCCCGAGAAGATCGAGACCGGGCCGCGGTCGGCGTTATAGGCCGGGTTCGTGATGAACTGGTAATCGAACGTCATCGTGGTCCAGGAATTGAGCTTCCAGGCATAGTAGGCTTCGAGGATGCGTTCCGGACTGTAGTTGAGCCGCCCGTCACCGATCAGCAGGCCGGTGCCGCCTGCGGCGAGAAAGTCGCGATGCGCGTCGGAAAGCCCGTTGACGGCGCCGCCGATGCCGATCGTATCGTCCGGCCGCCCCCAATGGCTGCCCTTGATCGACAGGCCGCCCGATACGCTGCGGTCGATGTCGGTGAAGGACAGAATCTGGTTCTGGCCGTCATTCCAGCTTGCGCGCGCGAACAGCCCGACGTCCTTGACGATCTGCTGCTCGAGGTTGACGTAGAAGCCGTATTTCGAACGGTCGCGCTGGTTGGCGATCGTGATGTCGTTGATGTCGAGCGCAGGGTTGGCAGCGGCGATCGCGACCACCTGGCGGTAGTTGGCGGTATTGCCGCTGTTGTAGAACGTACCGACCCGCAGCTTGCCGGGTTGGTCGAAGATCGAATGGCGCTCTTCGAACTCGACGACGGCGCCGCCGGTCTTGAAGACCAGCACGTCGCTGTTGGGCGCATCGGGCACCTGGAACAGACCGGCGCGCACCGCCCAGTCCTTGCGGTTGAGCTCGACCACGGCGCCACGGGTGTAGCCGGGCAGATCGGCGGGGAAGTCGTAAGCGGCCGACGACCACATCGCCCAGTTCATGAAGTCGGCGCGCGGGTCCTTGGCGTAGGCATTGCCGTCGAAGAAATCACCGACCGCGAAGCGGCCGACGATCAGAGTGACCCGGTCGACATCACGCTTGCCGGCAAGCTGGTTCGGAGCGTCGGGCACTTCCTCCTGCTCGCCGCCGAGGCCAAAGGTCTGCCTGAGATAGTAGCGTTGCGCGCGGATTTTCGGGAATGGCGCGCCGGCCTTCTGCGCCTCGCCGTTGGAGAAGCCGGCGAGGCCGAGCGTGCCGTTGATGCCGAAGCCCTGCGCGAGCTCGGGATTGAAATAGAACTCGCCGCCATCCCAAAGCCGCGCGCCCAGGAAGGCCGTCGTCGTCCATGTCGCCTGAAACTGGCCGCCGCCGGGAAGACTGAGCGGGCTCGCATAGGGCGAGTGGATCGGGCCATAGCCTTGCGGCAGCACGGTGGTCTGGGCGTGGACGTTCCAGTCCCCGGACTCCGGCAGCTTCGTCTTGCCGTTGACCGGCGCCATCCAGGGCGTGTCGCCGAAATTGTAGTTGAGGCCGAGCTTGAACAGATGGATGCGCGGATCGACGTTGACATTGGCCATGCCGAAGCCGCCGAGATCGTAGGTCCGGCGCGACAGTGCGACGTAGTCGTATTCGGCCTTCGCGCTCCAATTGCCGCTGACGGCGAATTCGAGGCCAAGTCCCGCCGTCCATCCGGTCTGGTAGTGGCCGACCGGAGAAAGCTCGGTGATGCCATCGGCGTCGTTGACGTTGATATGCGTGTGCCCCCAGGCGAAGCCGCCTGTGACGAAGGGCATGAAGCGATCGAAGGCATAGCCCAGGCGGCCGCGCACGGTGCCGACATAGTCGATGGTGGTGTTGAACGGAGCCGGTGCGCGCTCGTGCGCGGGAACGTCGAGCGGACTGGTGAACGTGGCGTCCGCTTCGACGCCGAGAACGACGCGGTTCGCAAGCTGGCGGTTGTAGCCGAGCTGGTAGCCGCCGGTCAGGCCGGTGGCGCTGTGCGGCAGGCCCGCGCCCTGCAAGGGAAGCGGGTTGGTGCCAGGTCCGAAGCCGGCGTCGCCATAGCCGAAATGACCGCCCACATAGAACCCGGTCCAGTCATAGACGGTTTTCGCCGCGCGCGCCTTCAGCGGCAGGTCGGCTGCCAAGCTTGCACACGGCAGAGCCAGTACGCCCGTGGCAATTGCCGCGGCCGTCCGCAAGTACCGGTGTCGGTAACCCCTCAACGTCAAACGCACGCCCCCAAACGCGAATGTCCAACTCGCCGCACGATCCCTGCCGATTCGCAACGGCTTTGTCTCAGGTCTCGCCTGCTCCCGCGGAAGATGATCTCGATCCCGCGTGACCTCTTCCTTATTGCAATTAATTCGCAATAGCAACTAGCGCGCTGTCGTTGAGAATAGTTGGCACTGCTCTGTGACGGGACTGTTACATGGCAGGGACGTCTGGAATCCGGGGCAGCCGAGCGGACGCTTGGGACCGATCCAAGGCAGGGACGAGCGCGGGAGGCGGCGGAATCGCGTAAATCGACGGTCGGTTGCCGGCTAGCGGAAGCACCTTAGCAGCCGTGGCAGATGCCCTTGATCTTCTTGTTGAGCAACGCGTCATCATTGCTGGCCGCACTGCTCTTGTCCTTGGCTGGAGTGTTCGTATCCGAGCCTGGACCGTTCGTGGCCTTGGTCGCTGGACTGGCCGAGCCCCACCGTTGCTGCCAGAGTTTCTCGCCGATCGTGCAGGACACCCGAGGCTCCTTGTCGACAGAGCGAGCCATTGATCCTTTCGGCGTGCGGCCTGCGACCTCCAAAGCAAGCTTGGTCCGGATCGCCTCCGTGAAGCTTCCGCGATCGGTGATCGGCACGACAAAGGAGCCTGGCCCGCCGATGACGCAATCCTCATAGTACCAGTCGATGTGGTCGATATGGCTGATATCCGTCGTCCCGTTCGGCGTTGCATTGATCATCAGCGGCAGGCCGGTGATGACGATGCCCTGCTGCACCGCTGCGTCGCGCGCGGTGGCGACAGGGTCGCCGGTGTTGTTGGGCCCGTCGCCCGAAATGTCGATAATTTGGCGTGAGCCACGGTATGGGTTCTGCTCGAACAGCGGCATGGCAAACTTGATCGCTCTCGAAATCGACGTGCGCGAACCGCGGAGGATTGGTGCCGTCATGAGTTCATCTGCGACAGCTTTGGCCGCTTCCGGTCCGTCGATCTGCCGCCAGGGGACGACGATCTTCTGATCCCTCGTGGCTGACCATTCGAAATAGGTAAGGGCGATCTTGCCGATCGGACCGGCCCGCAAGGCCTGAAGAAATTCCTGCGAGACGATGGCCTTGGCGAAGCCTTCGCGTTGAGCTGCCAGATCCTCCATTTCGATCGAGTAGGAAATATCGACCGCGATCACAAGTTCGACATCCACGGCGGGGCGATTTTCGTCCTGGATCACCGCTGGCGGCCGCCGCTCTGACTCGGAAAACGCCTGCGTCGATGCCAGTATAGCAATCAGGATCGATCCAATCGAAACCCGCCAATTCATCCTCGCCCTCCTGCTGCCCATACGAATCTTGACACGCGGAACGTGCAATCGGAAGGGCATATTGGCGGCGCAAAAACAGATGACCCCGCCCGGGGGGACAGCCGGGCGGGGTCGGGGGCACGACACGGGGTGGATGAGGCGCCCGTGTCGGACGCAGGAGCCACGGGAGATCGGCCTCAGATACCCAGATCAGTAGCAGGTACGAACGCGGCCGACGTACTGGCCGAAGGCGTTGTACTGGGCGACCCAGCCGCAGCGGTGATAGCCGTGGTAATAGGGGTCGTTCGTGGCGGCGATCGCGGAGCCGACGACGGCGGCGGTGGCGATGCCGGCGCCGACGCCCCAGACCCAGCCGGGTTGCTTGGCTTCGGCGGAAGAGGTGGTGGACACGATGCTGCCGGTGACGGCGAGGGCAGCGAGAGCTGCGGCGGCAATCCTGGTCTTGATCGACATGTGAAACTCCATCCGGGTTGAGGCGGTCCGTTGTGGCCCGCATGCCCAGTTGGACGGAGGCTCTTCGCATCCGGTTCGAAGATCGCAGATGTGGCCGCGAAGACTAGGCCTTTCCCGAATGAATCCAGGAGGATGCCGGCTAGCCGAGGGGGCCCTTGGCGAGCCTGTTCACGTCGAAGTTATCGACTTCACTGAGCAACTCGCAGAAGGCGCGCGCACCCTGGTCGATCAGCCGCTCGCCCTTCTCGGCCACGGCCAGCGTCGCATTGCCGACCGCGCCGCTGGGGTTGAGATCCTGCGCCTGCCAGGCGAACGGCGCGGGCCGCTGCGTCGAGAGCCAGCGATACTGCTGCTCCATCGCGACGCTGCTCGCAGGGAAATCCGCGATCGCATCCATGCGCACCTGATCGGGATAGCGCGCCAGCATGATCGAGGTCTCGACCGCGCCGCCGTGAATGCCGTGGCGTACTTCCTCGGCCGGGAACAGTCTGTCCGCGCCCGAGAGCCGCGACCATGACGTCGTCACCACGAAAAGCTTGTGATGCGCGCGCAGGTCTTGCGCGACCAGCATCATGGCCGCGCTGTTGCCGCCATGGCTGGTGACGATGACGAGCTTCTTCACGCCGCGGCGTGCAACGTCCTCGCCGATCCCCGTCCATTTCTTCAGCGCAATTTCGGTCGGCAGCGTCTGCGTGCCCGGATAGTCGATATGCTCGGTGGAAATCCCGACCGGCTCAACCGGCAGAAATCCGGCGGGAACGCTCTCAGGCAGCAGCTCGCGCACGCGCGCGAGATAGGCCTCCGCGATCAGCACGTCGGTCGTGAGCGGCAGATGCGGACCGTGCTGCTCGGTCGCCGCCAGCGGCAGCACCGCGATCCAGCGCGACACCTCCGCAGGACCCGCATCGGCCCAGTCGATATCGATCCAGTCGCGGGAGGGCGTCTTCAAGGTTTCTTTGCCCGAATTTGTCACGTAATTTGGGGTATGAGGGGACGCGGGCCTGGCCGGTTCGCGTCCCCTCATGTCATGCGTTTCTATCGCGTTGCCTTCACTTGAGCCAGACACGATTGGGCCAGCCACGATCCACGGAGTGCCATCATGACCCCCTCTCATCTGCGGCGAGCGTTAATTGCGGGCTTGCTGGCCGCTATCGCCTCCCTTGCACCGGCGCGCGCCGAAACGCTCGACAAGGTCACCTTCGGCACCAACTGGGTCGCCGAGGCCGAGCATGGTGGCTTCTTTCAGGCGGTCGCCGACGGCACCTACAGGAAATACGGGCTCGACGTGACCATCGTCCCCGGCGGCCCCAACGAGAACAACCGCATGCTGCTGATCGCCGGCAAGATCGATTTCTTCATGGCCGCGAACACGCTGATGTCGTTCGACGCCGTCGCCAACAACGTCCCTGTCGTGACCATCGCCGCGATCTTCCAGAAGGATCCGCAGGTGATGCTGACGCATCCCGACGCCAAGGTCACGAAGATCGAGGATCTCAAGCCGCTGACGCTGTTCGTCTCCAAGGAGGGCATGACCTCCTACTTCCAGTGGCTGAAGTCCGAATATGGTTTCAGCGAGAAGAACGTCCGTCCCTACAATTTCAATCCGCAGCCCTTCATCGCGAACCCGAAGAGCGCCATGCAGGGCTACGTCACCTCCGAGCCTTTCGCGGTGGAGAAGGCCGCCGGCTTCAAGCCCAACGTGCTGCTGCTCGCCGATTACGGCTTCAACACCTATTCGACCCTGATCGAGACGCGCCGCGACATCGTCGAGAAGAAGCCCGACCTGGTCCAGCGCTTCGTCGATGCCTCCATGATCGGGTGGTACAATTACATCTACCACGACAATTCCGCCGGCAACGCCCTGATCAAGAAGCTCAATCCGGAGATGACCGACGATCTGCTCGCCTATTCCGTCGCCAAGATGAAGGAACACGGCATCGTCGATTCCGGCGACTCGCTCAAGAATGGAATCGGTGCGATGAGCGACGAGCGCTATGCTTCCTTCTTCAACAAGATGGTGAAGGCCGGCGTGGTGAAGGCGGATCTCGACTTCCGCAAGTCCTATACGCTGCGCTTCATCAACAAGGGCGTCGGCGTCGAGCTGCGCCCGAACAAGCCGTAGCGCATGCTGCGATCAGGCACGCCGGTGCGGCTGGGGCTCACCTCTCCCGAAGGGAGAGGTCGCATCGCATCGTCAGATGCGGTGCGGGTGAGGGGGTACGCTCCCTCGTGGGACCTGCGCCCCCTCACCCGGCGCTACGCGCCGACCTCTCCCCGCTGGGGAGAGGTGAAAGACGCGGCGCGACCGAGCCTCACAACAACCAGTGATCAATGGTAGCCAGCTCATCGTCATCCGCCGTCGAGGCCAGCCTGACGCATCTCGCCGTCAGCCTGCGCGGCGTGACGAAGACCTATGACAATGGCGTCATGGCACTCGGCCCGTTCGACCTCGCTGTCCGCAAGGGCGAGTTCATCTCGCTGCTCGGCCCGTCCGGCTGCGGCAAGTCGACGGCGCTGCGCATCATCGCGGGGCTCAGTGCGCCGTCATCGGGCACTGTGCGGGTGGCACGGCACGAGGGCGTGCCGCAGCCCGGCCATGTTCAACCAGGTCACGGCATCGGCTTCGTGTTTCAGGAACCGACCCTGATGCCCTGGACCAGCGTCCGCGAGAACGTGCGGCTGCCCTTGAGGCTCGCACGCGTGCCGAAGGCAGACGCGCGCGCGCGCGCCGACGAGGCGCTGGCGAGCGTCGGGCTCGCCGATTTCGCCGATGCCTATCCGCGCGAGCTCTCCGGCGGCATGAAGATGCGGGTATCGCTGGCGCGTGCGCTCGTCACCGACCCCGAGATCCTCCTGATGGACGAGCCGTTCGCAGCCCTCGACGAGATCACGCGCTTCCGCCTCAACAACGATCTGCTCGCCCTGTGGCGCCGCCTTCGCAAGACCGTCATCTTCGTCACCCATTCGGTGTTCGAGTCCGTCTATCTGTCGCAGCGCGTCGTGGTGATGACGGCCCGGCCCGGCCGCATCCAGGCTGACATCCGCATCGAGACGGTCGAGCCGCGCGGGGAGGAGTTTCGGACCTCGGCCGCCTATTCCGATTACTGCCGAAGAGTGTCGGCCGCGCTGGCGCCGTCGTATTCGGGACAGTCGACGCTGTGAGCGCGCAAGCTCCCATCACCGCGGGATCGTCCCGCGCGCAGCGCGCGATGCGCTTCGTGCTTCCCGTCATCGTGTTCGCGGCCGGCCTCGTCGCCTGGGAACTCGTGGTCCGCCTCAAAGGGATCCCGCCTTACGTGCTGCCGGCGCCGTCCGTCATCGTCCTGACGCTGATCAGGGACTGGGCGGTTCTGTCACAATCGCTCGCCACCACGCTGCTGACCACGCTCGAGGGGTTCCTCGCGGCGAGCATCGGCGGCGTCGCGCTGGCGCTGCTGTTCAACCAGTCGAAATGGGTCGAATATTCGCTGTTCCCCTATGCCGTGGTCCTGCAGGTGACGCCCGTCATCGCGATCGCGCCGCTGCTGCTGATCTATCTGGAGCAGCAGACCGCGGTCGTGGTCTGCGCCTTCATCGTCGCGTTCTTTCCGGTGCTGTCCAACACCACGCTCGGGCTGAATTCGGTGGATCGCAATCTCGCCGGCCTGTTCCAGCTCTATGGTGCCTCGCCACAGCAGACGCTGCGCTTTCTCAAGCTGCCCGCGGCGCTGCCCTACATTCTCGGAGGCCTGCGCATTGCCGGCGGCCTGTCGCTGATCGGCGCGGTCGTGGCCGAGATCGCGGCGGGAACAGCGGGCGCCGGCTCCGGCCTCGCCTACAGAATCGCCGAGTCCGGCTATCGCCTGAACATACCCCGCATGTTCGCGGCGCTGCTTCTGTTGTCGCTGGCCGGGATTGTCATCTATGGGGTGCTGGCGCTAGTTTCCCACCTCGTTTTACGGCGCTGGCACGAGAGCGCGCTTGGAAAGGAAAACTGATGGCTGCCGGTTCGATTTCGTCCGAAAAGATCGACCTTCTGATCTATGGGCCGGTGCGGCCGATCCTCGAGAACGGCTTTTCCGATCATTTCGTCGTGCACAAGGCGGAGACACGCGGCGATCTCGAGCGCCTGACGCCGGCGGTCCGCGACAAGATCCGCGGCGTCGCGGTGACCTATCACACCGTGCGCGCGGACAGGGATTCGCTGTCGCAGCTGCCGAAGCTGGAGATGGTGGCGAGCTTCGGCGTCGGCTACGACCATGTCGACGCCAAATACGCCGCCGAGAACAATATCGTCGTCACCAACACGCCCGACGTGCTGACCGAGGAGGTCGCCGACGTCGCCATGGGTCTTCTGATCTCCACCTTGCGCGAGTTCATCAAGGCCGACCGTTACGTCCGCTCCGGCCTCTGGCAGACGCAGAACTATCCGCTCAGCGTCGGCTCGCTGCGTGACCGCAAGGTCGGCATCGTCGGCATGGGCCGGATCGGCCAGGCCATCGCGCGCCGGCTCGACGCCTCGCTGGTGCCGGTGGTCTACCACTCGCGCAATCCGTCCAAGGACGTCTCCTACAAGCACTACCCTGACCTGCTCGAGATGGCGAAGGCGGTGGACACGCTGATGGTGATCGTGCCCGGCGGCGCCGCCACGAACAAGATGATCAATGCCGAGGTGCTGAAGGCGCTCGGGCCGCGCGGCGTTTTGGTCAACGTCGCCCGCGGTTCGGTGGTCGACGAGCCTGCGCTGATCCAGGCGCTGAAATCAGGCACCATCCTCGCCGCCGGCCTCGACGTGTTCGCGGCCGAGCCCAGCGTGCCGGACGAGCTCAAGACCATGCAGAACGTCGTGCTGCTGCCGCATATCGGTTCGGCCTCGGTGGTGACGCGCAACGCGATGGACCAGCTCGTGGTCGACAATCTCAAGGCCTGGTTTGCCGGCAAGGCGCCGCTGACGCCGGTTGCGGAAACGCCGGTCAAGGGGCGTTGATGAGAGCTCTTCGGGTCGTTGCATTCGCCGTCGCGGCCACCTTGGCCGCGATCGGCGCCGTCGCGGCCTTTTTGGCAGCGATCGGCCTAGCGCATGCACAGGATGCGACGAGCCTGAAGAAGCAGATGCCCGGACAATGGGAGCTCTCGACCACCGAGCGCAGCAAGACCTGCGTCGTCACGCTCAAGAGCGATGCGGCGGCGCAGGGCTTCAAGCTGGAGCTGGAGCCGGCCTGCAAGACCGCGCTGCCTTTCACGAAAGACATCGTCGCCTGGAACGTCAGGGGCCTCGACATCGTCCGCTTGCAGGACGCGACCGGCGAAGCCGTGATCGACTTCACCGAGGTCGAGGCCGGCATCTTCGAGGGCCTGCGCCAGGGCGAGGGCGTCTATATCCTGCAGGATCTCGCCGCCGCGCGTTCGATGGCCAAGTCGATGGACCAGATGATCGGCGACTGGTCGATGGTGCGCGGCAACGGCCAGCCGGTCTGCGGGCTGACGCTGACCAACACCGAAGCGGACTCGGACAATTTCCAGGTCTTCCTCAAGCCGAGATGCGACGCGACGATTGCGCAGTTCAACCCGACGCAATGGCGCCTCGAACGCGGCCAGATCATCCTGATGTCGAAATCAGGCGAGGCCTGGCAGTTCGAGGCCGACGACCACGCGCAGTGGCGGCGCGTCCCCGACACCGCCGATCCCCTCATCATGCTGCGTCAGTAGGCGCGGGCAAGCCGCAGGCTCTCCGGCCTTCCCCCGCAAGCGCAGGGCAATCGCATATGAAGACTTACAAGAGGTCGTCATGCCCGGGCTTGTCCCGGGCATCCACGTTCTTTGTGCCGTGCAGCCAGGCGTGGATGGCCGGGACAGGCCCGGCCATGACGCTGTGGAAACTGTCGACGTCCCTCGCGCCTCATCCGTGTTCTACGTCGTCACCCTCGGTGGCGGTGCGGTGCCTTGCGACCACTTCTCCATCTTGCCGAGCACGCCCCAGACGGTGAGCGCGAGCGAGATCGGCATCGCGAACTGGCTGATGCCGGGCACGGCGGTCACGATCGTTCCGAGCAGTCCGGCAAGGCCGCCGGCGCTGGGACTCGCCGTCACCGACGAGAGCAGCGCGGTGAGCAGCGAGCCGCCGATGCCGAGCGCGGTCTTCTTGCCGTCGAGCAGCTTGCCGACGGTCTCGCCGAGCGCGCCGTTGACCTGGCCCAGCATGGGCTTGCCGCTGCTCGTGTTGAGAAGGGTGCTGAGCAGGTCGACGACCTGCTTCAGCTGATCGACGGGGGCGGGGCTCGCCGGGGCGACCGGTCCCGGCACGGGTGCCGTCCGGTTGATGAGCGAGAAAAGCCGCTCGAACAGGCTGATCGGGTCATTCGTGGCAGGCAATGTCCTGCTCGGCACGGTCGCCGGCAGCGTCGTGCCGCCGGCCGACGGTCGCAGCAATTGCGCGAGGTCCTCCAGCCGCTTCAGGATCTGCGACAGGTCGACCGCCTGCACCGGGCCTCCAGGCTGCGTCGCGCGCGTGATCGCGGCGACCGTGGCCGCATCGAGAAGCCCGGTATCCCTCAGGCCGTTCTGTTCCTGAAACTGCGAGACGGCGGCCCTGGTCTTTGGTCCGCTGATGCCGTCCTCGGCGAGCGGCGGATTGGCGCCGAGCCTGTTGAGCGCCTGCTGCATGAGAATGACCGTCGAGGCCACGTCGTCCTCGGGCTCGCCGCGGCCGGCGAATTGCGGGCTGCCGTCGAGCGTGATCGAGGAGTCGAGCGACATCATCGCATGCAGGATCACCGCCGTGCCGAGCTGCGAATCGACGTGATCGGAGTCGAACACATGGTCGCGAACGAATTTTCCCGCCCTCGCCTCCGGCGGGCCGTACAGCGTCGAGCCGCCATAGAGATACGGCGAGTTGACGCCCTTGGCGTGATAGCCGAAGCCGTTGAACGCCTCGAGCCGGAACATCATCCGCGCGATGCTCCAATCGTTCGCGCCAATGAAGTTCTGGATTCTGAAAGCGTCCACGGCGCCGTCCACGAACGTGGCAAAGGGGCCGCGCCCCTTCGGAACGAGCTTCGTCACGCGATGAAGCGACTCGCCGTTGCCGAGATACGTGTCGAAATCGAAGTTGGACTCGCGGTAGTGGCAGAGCGCGGTGAAGAACCAGGGGACGCCCGTCAACCGCTCGATCTGCTGATACGTCGCCTTGCCGTTGAGGGCCTTGCGGGCGACTGCATTCGCCTCGGCCAGGCGTCCGGCCCGGATCTCGAGACCGGCCCAATTCCGCTCATACTCGTTTTTCAATCTTTCGAATGAGATCATTTTCCGCTCCCGCAAATTGACTGAATGATCGCCTCTCCGTGCAAGCCAAAGTGAACCAGGTGCCGTGATCAGCGTGACTCCTCCGTGATCTGGCGAAATCTGGCAGGTCGCCGGCCCGGCGCATGTGAAATGGCTTACAGCTTCGGCGGGAAATCATCGGTAGAACCGGAAGCGCGTGCGGACCGCCTTTCGGGGGAACCGGCTCGGCCCCCCACCGTTAGCGATGAGACGGTGCGGCAAGGAATCCTGCATGGCCAAGCGCGTCCTCGCGATCGGCATCGAACCCGGCAATGCGGACTACAGCGCGTTTCCGCAGATCACGCCGGCGCTCGTGCGCGGCCATATCGAGGCGCAGCTTTTGCGCCTGCGCGATCTCGGCTTTGATGTCACGAGCTGCCTGATCGATCTCGATGCGACAGCCGAGGCCGCCGTCACGGCGGCGCTGCAGGATGAGCGCTTCGACTGCATCGTCATCGGCGCCGGCCTGCGCGAGCCGAAGGAGCGCCTGCTGCTGTTCGAGAAGGTGCTCAACCTCGTCCATCGCATGGCGCCGAACGCCGCGATCTGCTTCAACACCACGCCGGCAGACACCGCGGAGGCGGTGCAGCGCTGGGTCGAGCCGTGAGAGGGAGGCGTGGCATCTCTGTTTCGCAAAGGGGTCCCGAGGACCTTGTTCGTCGCCGGTGCAGCCGGTGATGGGCATTGAATCTCGTGTCTAGATCAACCGCATTCCGCGCAGGCTGGCGTGCCCGTTCTTGCCGACGATGATGTGGTCGTGCACGGCAATCCCCAGCGGCTTGGCGATGTCGATGATCGCCTTCGTCATCTGGATGTCGGCTTGCGATGGCGAGGGATCACCCGAGGGGTGATTATGCACCAGGATCAGCGCGGTCGCGGAGAGTTCGAGCGCGCGCTTGATCACCTCGCGCGGATAGACCGGGGTGTGGTCGACCGTGCCGGTCTGCTGCACCTCGTCGGCGATCAGCTGGTTGCGCTTGTCGAGGAAGAGCAGGCGGAATTGCTCCTTCTCGGCGAACGCCATGCTGGAGCGGCAATAGTCGATCACCTCGTTCCAGGATGACAGCGCGTTGCGGCTGTTGACCCCGCCCTTGGCGACGCGATGCGCCGCCGCGGCGATCAGCTTGAGCTGGTTGATCGCGGATTCGCCGATGCCGTCGACCTCGCGCAGCCGCGCAACCGGGGCATGGACGACCTCGGCGAACGAGCCGAACGACTTGATCAGCGCCTTCGCCAGCGGCTTGGTGTCCCGCCGCGGCAGCGCCGGAAACAGCGCCATCTCCAGCAGCTCGTAATCGCTCAGCGCATCCGCGCCTGCGCTATAGAAGCGCTCGCGCAGCCGCTCGCGATGGCCGTGATAGTGCGGCGCGTCCTCAGGCTTGCTCTTGTCGTGGTCGGACTTGGCGGGCATCGGCCGCCAGCATTGCCCTGTCGGAGGAATTTTTCAATCGGCAATTGTAGTCGCCTCATGGCTTCCGCATGGGGGCAGTCACCGCTATGACCCCGATGACGATGAGCAACATGCCGGCCAGCATTGACCAGGTGAAGCTCTCGCCAAGGAGCGTGGTCCCGAGTGCCACGGCGAAGCCCGCGCGCAGATAACTGCCGCTCGTCGTGCCGAGCGGGCCGAGCGTGCGGATCAGGCGGAAATAGATCACCATTGCGAGCGCGGTGCAGACGATGGCAAGGCCGAGCACGGCTGCGATCGCTTGGCTCGTCGGTGCCAGCGTCCAGGGCCGGTCGAGGACGGTGGCGATGGGCAGCATCAGGGCGGCGGCGCAGCTCATCGCTCCGGCTGCCGTGACGACCGTGGGAAGGCTCGCGAACCGCTGCCCCCAGATCGGTGCGAGCGCATAGCAGAAGCTCGCAGCCAGGACGGCGGCCTGCGCCAGCGGCGCGGTGGCGCCGATCCCTGAGAACGCGTCACCCCCCACGGTCAGGGCGACGCCCGCGAGGCCCAGCGCAACACCGATGATCTTGCGGCCGCTGATCGCCTGTCGTCCGCGTCCGGTCGTCATCGCGATTGCAAGCACGAACATCGGCGGGGTCGCGTTGAGCACGCCGGCTAGACCGCTGGTGATGTGCGTCTCGCCCCAACTGATCAGGGTGAAGGGCAGCGCGCTTTGCAGCAGCCCTTGCACGACGAAAGCCGCCCACACCGGCCCTTGGCGCGGCAGGGCGTGCCCCTGTGCGAGAGCGATCATGATCAAGAGAACAGCCGCGATCGTCACCCGTACGGCGACCATGGTGAAAGGCGGAATTGTCGGGATCGCGACCTTAATCAGCGTGAACGAGCTGCCCCAGATCAGGGACAGCAGCAGTAGGAGCCCGATCTCGAATGCGAGACGGGTTTGCCCTGACGCCGTCTGTTGCGCCTGTATGCTCATGCGATCTGCTCCGGGATCTGTCGACACCATGATCGGGAGCGGCGATGCAGGCTGGCTGAATTCGGACCTCATCGCCCGGTCGAGTCCGATTTCAGCTACTCGGTGGCGCGCCTTGAAACTATATTTTCGGCATGACGACAGGCTCTGCGCATCGGCAAACGCTGCCACCGCATCTCGATTGGGCAACCTGCGACCGGGCGCGGCTCGCACGGGCGCGCGCCTTCGACGGCCTGTTCTTCTCCGGCGTCCGCTCGACGCGGATCTATTGCCGGCCGGTGTGTCCGGTTCGGCCCGCCCGCTCCGAGAACGTTACCTTCTATGCGACCGCGGCGGCCGCCGAGCGGGCCGGCTTTCGCCCGTGCCTGCGCTGCCGGCCGGAAGCCGCGCCGGGCTCTCCGGCCTGGATGGGAACGGCCACCACCGTTGCGCGCGGCATGCGGCTGATCCACGACGGTTTTCTGGATCGGGCGTCCATGACGGATCTCGCGGACGCGCTTGGCGTCGGGCCGCGCCATCTCCTGCGTCTCTTTATGCGCCATGCCGGGGCGAGCCCCAGCGAGATCGCGGCAACGCGGCGCGTGCAGGAAGCCAAGCGCCTGATCGACCGGACTGACATGACTTTGGCGGAGATCGCCTTCGCCGCGGGATTCGGCAGCGTTCGGCGCTTCAACGACGCGTTCGTCGCGACCTACAAGAGGACGCCATCATCCTTCCGCCGCCGGTAGGGGCGCGATGAGTCTTGGTTGAATCGATGCTAGCGCGGGCAGAGGCATCGCGACACACTCCGGTGTCGTCCCGGACAAGCGTAAGCGCAGATCCGGGACCCATATCCTCAGGAGAAAATTGTTCGAGCGAGCTGACAACCACGAGTTTTCGCCAAACCCGCTCCTGTGGCTATGGGTCCCGGATCTGCGCGCGCTTAAGAGCGCGCTTGTCCGGGACGACAGCGGAGGGACGGGAACGGCCACCACCGTGGCGCGCGGCATGCGCTTGATCAATGATATCGCAACAGCGCCAGGGGAATTCTGGCGATCGGAATCACCCGATCTGCTTCTCGCCGTGCCGCTCCGACAGCGTGAAGATCTCGACGCCATCAGCGGTGACGCCGACGGAGTGCTCGAACTGCGCCGACAGCGAGCGGTCGCGGGTGACCGCGGTCCAGCCGTCGGAGAGGATCTTCACATGCGGCTTGCCGAGATTGATCATCGGCTCGATGGTGAAGAACATGCCGGGCTTGAGCTGGACACCCTCGCCGGGTCGGCCGACATGGATGATGTTCGGCTCGTCGTGGAACATGCGCCCCAAGCCGTGGCCGCAGAAATCGCGCACCACGCTCATGCCCTGCGGCTCGACGAAGCTCTGGATGGCGTGGCCGATGTCGCCGGTGGTGGCGCCGGGCTTCACGGCGGCGATGCCGCGCATCATCGCTTCATAGGTGACCTCGATCAGCCGCTCGGCCTTGCGCGCGATCGGGCCGATCGCATACATCCGGCTGGAATCGCCGTACCAGCCGTCGACGATGAAGGTGACGTCGATGTTGACGATGTCGCCTTCCTTCAGCGGCCGGTCGCCGGGCATGCCGTGGCAGACCACATGGTTGAGCGAGGTGCAGGTCGAGTAGCGGTAGCCGCGATACATCAGCGTCGCCGGATAGGCGCCATTGCTGAACGCGAAGTCGCGGACGAATTCGTCGATTCTGGAGGTCGGCACGCCCGGCCCGACGATGTCGGTGAGTTCGTCGAGGCATTTTGCCACCAGCGCGCCCGCCTTGCGCATACCGGCAAAGGCGCTCGGCCCATGCAGCTTGATCTGTCCGGTCTTGCGCAGGGAGGTCTCGGTGGCTTCGACGTAGCTCATGCGGATGCGGTCTTCCTCGATGTCGGTGGAAAGGCTTGATTTCAGGCCCCAATTTAATGATTGGCGGCCTTCATGCAAGCCGAGCCTACCGGCCTTGGGTGCGAAAGCGTCCTAATTCGGGACTTCCACGGTGGTTTCCACCGGCAGGGCGCCGCCGCGGATGCGGATTTCGCGGACCGGATAGGGAACTCGGATGCCCTCGCGCTTGAACGCCTCCCACAGCTCCAGCATCACGTCGCTCTTGACCTTGTCCATGCCGTCGGGGTCGGCGATCCAGAAGGTCAGCGAGAACTTCATGCCGGCTTCCGCGAACTCGGTCAGGATGCAGGTCGGCGGCTTGCCCTTCTGCGCGCGCGGATGGGCGGCGGCGGTCTCGGCGGCGAGCGTGCAGACCAGGCGGGGATCGGCATCGTAATTGGTGCCGAAGGCGATCTTCACCAGCGTGTTCTTGTCGGTATAGGTCCAGTTGACGACCTTCTGCGTCACCAGATCCTCGTTCGGCACCAGGAATTCGCGGCCGTCGCCGGCGGCGACGGAAATATAGCGCGTCTTCATCGCGCTGATGCGACCGGTATTGTCGCCGATGGTGACGAGATCGCCGGGCTTCACCGACTTGTCGGCGAGCAGGATGATGCCCGAGATGAAATTGGCCACGATTTTCTGCAGGCCGATACCGATGCCGACGCCGACGGCGCCGGAGAACACCGCGAGCGCCGACAGGTCGATCCCGACGGAGCCGAGCGCAATCACGATGGCGACGGTAAGAAGCCCGATGCGGATGATCTTCATCAGCAGCACCTGCACCGACGGCGTCAGGTCGGTGGTCGCGTTGATGCGGCTCTCGGCGAAATTGCTGGCGATGTTGGTGAGCCAGAGCGCGATCAGCAGCAGCGCGCCGGCCTTGAGCGCCAGGAGCGGGGTCAGCCTGAGGCCGCCGAGCACGATCGCGAAGGAATCCAGCAGCTCGACCGTCGCATCGAGCTGGCCGAGGATGGAGAGCGCCGCGACCAGCCACGCCGTGATCGACACCACCCTGACGATGAAGGCGTTGCGCAGCACCGAGGTCACCAGCCGGATCACCAGCCAGGCGAAGCCCAGCTTGGCGGCGACCATCAGGAGATAGCTGCGGCTCGGCCAGGTCGCGTGGTACATCACCACGCGCGAGATGATCACGAGCAGCGTGAACACCGCCGTCGAGGCGCTGGAGACCATCACCCGGACGAAATGCCGGAGCGGCAGCGGCAAGCGCATCGCCAGCGAGGTCATGTCGATGCGGCTGCGAATCGCGGTCTCCGCGGCATAGGCGATGCCGGCGGCCGCCAGGATGAGACCGAATTGCAGGTAGAACCAGGGTGAGGAGATTTCCGCCCCGACGCTGCGTGCGGTCGTCTGCACGAACTCCGTGAAATCTTTGAGGTCCATGTCCATCGGTCTCGTCGGCAAGCGGGGAGGAATTGATTCGAGGGAGCCGCTGAATCCCGCAAGGGGTGCGGCCGGACCATCGATACACCGTCAAGTGAAGCGCGTTAAGGCCGCAAAATGCAGGCAGATTGCCGCGAACCATGGAAAATGGGTTGGCGCGCGAGTCCGCCGACGATAAGGATGAATAAGCACATGTTTTTGAGATGGGAAATTTCGCCGAGGGCGGCGCGCTTCGCCTCTCCCTGCTTGCGGGGAGAGGCCGAAATTCGAGCGCAGCTTGAATTTCGGGTGAGGGGGACTCTCCACGAGACCGACTCCCACCACCCTCGCGGAGACTCCCCCTCACCCCACCCTCTCCCCGCAAGCGGGGCGAGGGAGTGCCCGGCCGGTGGCCGCCGACCCGAATTCGTCGATCACTCGGAGTAACCCCAGCACCGCATGGCTTCCCTCGACTCCGTCAGCATCGCCATACTGCTCGGCGCCGTCCTCGTCATGGCCGGCATCCTCTCGAGCCTGCTCGCGTTGCGCTTCGGCGCACCCTTGCTGCTCGTCTTCCTTGTGATCGGCATGCTCGCCGGCGATTCCGGTCCTGGCCAGCTCCAGTTCGACGACGTCCGCACCACCTATCTGGTCGGCTCCGTCGCGCTCGCCCTGATTCTGTTCGACGGTGGCCTGCGGACGCGCTTTGCCAGCATCCGCACTGTGCTGGCCCCGTCCGTGATGCTCGCGACCGTCGGCGTGCTGCTGACCGCGCTTGTCACGGCGCCGTTCGCAAAATACGCGCTCGATCTCAACTGGTCGGAATCGCTGCTGGTCGGCGCCGTGGTGGCTTCGACCGATGCGGCCGCGGTGTTCCTGCTGGTGCACACCCAGGGCCTGCGCCTGCGCCCACGCGTCGGCGCGACGCTGGAGGCGGAATCCGGCACCAACGATCCGTTCGCGATCTTCCTCACGCTCATGCTGGTGGAATACATCTCGGTCGGCTCGAGCTCGCCAGGCCATGTGCTGATGGAGTTCATTCAGGAGGCGGTCCTGGGTGCCATCGTCGGCGTCATCGGCGGACGCCTGGTCGTGATCGCCCTCAACAAGGTGGCGCTGCCGCAGGGCCTGCATGCCCCGTTCGTGACCACAGCTGCGCTCGTGATCTTCGGCGGCTCGCAGATCCTGCACGCATCCGGCTTCCTCGCGGTCTATCTCGCCGGCATCATCATCGGCAACCGGCCGACGCGCGCGCATAATTCGGTGGTGACGTTCCTCGACGCGGCGACCTGGCTGGCGCAGATCGTGATGTTCGTGCTGCTCGGCCTTCTGGTCTCGCCGAGCCGGCTCGGCACCAGCGTGCTGCCGGCCGTCGCCGTCGCGCTCGTGCTGATGCTGGTGGCGCGGCCGCTCGCGGTGTTCGTGTGCCTTTCTCCGTTCCGCTTCAACTGGCGCGAGAAGATCTTCATCGCCTGGACCGGCCTGCGCGGCGCGGTCGCGATCTTCCTGGCCTCGATCCCGATGCTGGTCGGGCTGTCCAAGGCCTATCTCTATTTCGACGTCGCCTTCGTCGTCGTCATCATCTCGCTCCTGCTGCAGGGCTGGACGCTGGCGCCCGCCGCACGCAAGCTGCACGTGGCGCTGCCGCGCGCCGAGCGCGGCCCGCGGCGCGTCGAACTGGATCTGCCCGGCCAGCTCGAGCAGCAGCTGGTCGGCTACCCGGTGCGGCCCAAGAGCCTGTATTTCCGCCGCGGCCTGATCCCGTCCTGGTCCAAGCCGACGCTGGTGATCCGCAACCAGAACATCCTGACGCCGGCGGAAGCCGATCCGATCGCGCCCGGCGACTACATCTATCTGCTGGCCCCGCCGGAAAAGGCCGAGTCGCTCGACCGCTTCTTCGTCGACATGCAGCCGAGCACGGCGCCCGATCCGCATCTGCTCGGCGACTTCATGGTCTCCGGCGACCACACGCTCGCCGAGCTTGCCGAGATCTACGGCATCAAGGTCGGTGACGACGAAGGCAAGCTGACCTTGGCGGACTATTTCGACGTCCATCTCGACCGCGCGCCGAAGGAGGGCGCCGAGCTCGCCCTGGACGAGATCGTCCTTGTCGCGCGCTCGATCTCCGGCGGTCGCGTCAATCTCGTCGGCTTGCGTCTGCCGGAAGAAGACGAGGCGTCCGAGCCGCTGACGCGCGCGCAGGCGCTGCGGAAGAAGCTCGCGGAGCTGTGGACCTCGGTAGCGGGGGTCTAGCCTCCTCTCGTCATTCCGGGGCGCGCGTCGGCGCGAACCCGGAATCCATTTATCCTCTGAACGAGCGGCGAGATGGATTCCGGGCTCGCCCTTCGGGCGCCCCGGAATGATGTGACGGGACAACCGCCACCAAATCGCCGCAACCGCTGAAGATTCGCGCAGCCTCGTGACCGTGGAACCCGGAACGCTCCGCGGCGCCGCTCGTTTTTCGCGTGACATTCACCGTCTTTGACAGGAGCATTTCCATGCGCAAGTTCATCTTGCCCGCGATTCTCGCCATCGGCCTCGGCGCAGCGGCGCCGGCAATGGCCTATGACACCGGGGATCAGATCTCGATGCAGGTCGCGCTCGACGTCGCGAGCGATCTCGGTGTTGTGACGGTCTCGCACACGAACTTCCTTGGCGACGAATGGGAGATCGAAGGGCGCGACCGCGCCGGCCGCTGGATGGAGGTCGACGTCGATGCCCGAACGGGCGAGGTTCGCAATGTCGACCGCGGCTGGTAGCTGAAAAGGAGCACTGTGGCCCGGATGGAGCGCAGCAGCGAAATCCGGGCTACCGCCGCCTCATGTCAGCACCTTGACCCCGCCGAACGACGTCACGCGGCCCTGCTTCAGCAAAACGATCTGCGTCGCGAGCTGGCGCAGCTCGGCGGCGTCGTGGCTGACATAGACCATCGGCACGTTGGCTTCATCCCGCAGCCGCACCAGGTAGGGCAGGATCTCGAGCTTGCGGCCCTCGTCGAGCGCGCCGAGCGGCTCGTCGAGCAGCAAGAGCCGCGGCCTGGACAGCAGCGCGCGTCCGAGCGCGACGCGCTGGCGCTCGCCGCCGGAGAGCTTTCCGGGACGGCGATCGAGCAGCGCACCGATGTCGAGCAGGTCGACGATGCGCTTGTGCTGTGAGGCATCGGGCGGCAGGCGGTTCATCCGCCGTCCATAGTCGAGATTCTGCGCGACGTTGAGATGCGGAAACAGCCGCGCGTCCTGGAACACATAGCCGATGCGGCGGCGCCAGGTCGGGACATGGATGCCGGCCGCGGTGTCGTCGACGGTTTCGCCATCGATCACGATGGTGCCGCGGTCCGGCCGCAACAGCCCTGCGATCATGTTGACCAGTGACGTCTTGCCGGCGCCCGAGGCGCCGAACAGGCCGATGGCACGGCCTTCGCTGGCGAAGGATGCATGCAGCGAGAATTCGCCGAGCTGCTTTTCGATGTCGACGCGCAGCATGGTCAGTTTCCGTGCAGCCGCGCGGTGGCGCGGCGGGCGAACCATTCGGCGGCGATCAACGCGCCCAGCGCCAGCACGATCGAGACGATCACCAGCCGTCCCGCCGCGGCATCGCCGTCCGGGGTCTGGATCAGCGAATAGATCGCCGAGGATATCGTCTGGGTCTCGCCGGGAATGTTGGAGACGAAGGTGATCGTCGCGCCGAACTCGCCGATCGCCTTGGCGAAGCCCAGCACCATGCCGGCGAGCACGCCGGGCAGCGCCAGCGGCAGCGTCACCGTGAAGAACACTTTCCACGGCGCAGCGCCGAGCGTCTCGGCCGCCTGCTCGAGCCGGCGGTCGATCGCCTCGATCGACAGCCGCATCGGCCGCACCAGGAGCGGGAACGACATCACGCCGCAGGCCAGCGCCGCGCCGGTCCAGCGGAACGCAAAGACGATGCCGAGATGGTCGGCGAGGAAGCCGCCGACGAGGCCGCGGCGGCCGAACGTCAGCAGGAGCAGATAGCCGGTGACGACAGGCGGCAGCACCAGGGGCAGATGCACAATGGCGTCGAGCAGCGACTTGCCCCAGAAATCACGCCGCGCGAGCAGCCACGCCAGCGCGATGCCGAATGGCGTCGCCACCAGCGTTGCGATGATGGCGACCCTGAGCGAGAGCAGGATCGCCGTCCATTCGGCGGGAGAGATGTCGGACATCAAGCCGCAGGCATCAAGTCGTGGGACTGACCAGGAACCTGAAGCCGTACTTTTCAAAAATGGACTTGGCCGCCGAGGAGCGCAGGAAGGCCAGATAGCCGCCGGTCTCGCCCTTGGCGGTCGTGGTCGCGGCGACGGGATAGACGATCGCGGGATGCGAAGCTGCCGGGAAGGTGCCGATGGTTTTCACGCCGGGCTCGACCTTTGCATCGGTCGAGTAGACGATGCCGAGACTGGCTTCGCCGCGGGCGACCAGCGTCAGCGCGGCGCGGACGCTCTCGGCCATGGCGAATTTCGGCTCCGCGGCCTGCCAGGCGCCGAGCTTCTCCAGCGCGGCCTTGGCATATTTGCCGACTGGCACGGACTTGACGTCGCCGGTCGCGATCCTGCCGTCGCCGGCGAGCCTGGCGAGGTCGAAGCCTTGCGCGATGTCGACGTTGTCGATCCTGGCATCCTTCGGCGCGATCAGCACGATGCTGTTGCCGAGCAGGTTGACTCTGGAAGGTTCATTGATGGTCTTCTTGGCGATCGCGTAGTCCATCCAGTCGGTGTCGGCCGAGACGAACACGTCGGCCGGCGCGCCCTGCTCGATCTGCTTGGCCAGCACCGAGCTCGCCGCATAGCTGACGCTGAACTTGACGCCGGTCTTGGCGGTGTAGGCGGCGTCGATCTCGTCCAGCGCGTTCTTCATCGAGGCGGCGGCGAATACGGTGATGGTCTTGTCCTCGGCAGCGGCGGGCGAGAGGGCCGCGCCCGCGAGGATCATGAAGGCGGTGAAAAGTCCTGAAATGCGTAACATTGGGAGCGCTCCGTGCAAGTCCGCGCGCGGCAAGATGCACGCGCAAGTCTGGCGTTGGGTGGGTTGATGCGATGGGTGGAAGCGCTGCTCCACGGGGCCCGGCAGCGGCTTACGACCGGCAGGGATATCGCAATTGCGAAGATAGCAGGCTTGCGCCTCCGGTCAAAGGCGACCGTTGGTCTGACCGCATGACCCGGAAGACGCGCAGCGGTTTTCCGGAAAGGTCATGCGCAAACAACAACGTACCCGTCTATTGCGCCGGCAGGATCGCAATGGAGACCGAATTTTCCTTGGCACCGCTGACCTGCAGGACGAAAGGTTGTGCCGACAGCTCGTATTTCATGGTCTTGCGGATGCCATCGCAATCGGTCGCGCCGCTGAAGTCCATGGGCTTGAGGACATGCCCGTCCTGGACCACGTCGACCCAGGCGCCGGCCGACAGGCTGATCGTGTAGAGCCCGGCCTTTGGCGTCTTGATGCTGGTGAAGCCGGCAAAAGTGCCGTCCTTCGGCGCCCGCTCCGGCGGCGAGGGCAATTTCGCTTCGCTCGGGGCGACCAGCCCCAGCGTGATGGCCGATGCGGGCAGGGCGGTCTGCTCGCTTCCCGAGGCGAGCTTGGCGCGATCGGGTGCGGTCAGCGCGGCGCGCTCGCGCTCGATCGGCCATTTGAATTTGTCGCAGCCGCTGGGCTCCTCGGCGAAGGCGGAAGTCGCGCTGATCGTGAGCGCAGCGAGGAAGGTGACGGCGCGCATGTGAAATCCCATCGTTGGCCACGCGATAGCGCGAGGCTTGCGGTCAGGCTTGTTGGCAGATGGGATCACATCCCGGGATGCCGCGGGCTTACGGCTCGGCGGGAAAGCGATCGTAGCGCATTTAGGCGTTGCGAACCAATCAACTCGTTCGCCGTCCCAGACAAGCGCGCCGCAATCACCGCTGTCGTCCCGGGTTCGCTTCGCGCCCCGGGACGACAGCGGTAGGTGAGGCGGCAGCTTACGCTACGGTTTCGCGTCGCCTGCGTGCAGCACCGCCCTGCAGGCCGCGGGCATCTGCGCCAGCGTCATCGGCGGCTTCGGTTTTGGCGGCTCCGGCGGCGGCTTGGGATGCAGCACCGCGTCGGAGAACCAGTAGGCGAGGTCGGCGGGTTTGCAGCCTTCGCCGTCGGCCTGTGACGGCTGGCCCTCGCATTCGCCGGCCCCCGGCGGGCAGCGCATGCGGATGTGGAAGTGGTAGTCGTGGCCCCACCACGGCCGGATCTTCGACAGCCAGGTGCGATCGCCCTTGGCCTCGCGGCACAGTGCCTTCTTGATCGCGGCGTTGACGAAGATACGTTGCACGGCGGGCTCCCGCGCCGCATCGCGCAGCACCAGCACGTGGCCCGGCGTGAACACCTTGGGGTCGATGTCGAGCCGGTCCGGCCGCACCATCATCACCGCCGACATGTCCTCGCGCTCCTCGCGCGAGAGCCGGCGGTTCGGCATCGGCGTCAGCCAGATGTCGGCGTCGAGGCCGATCTGGTGGCTGGCATGGCCTGACAGCGCCGGACCGCCGCGCGGCTGGGCGATGTCGCCGACCAGGATGCCGGGCCAGCCTGCATCCTCGTGCGCCTTCGCTGCGAGCCGCTTGATCAGCGCGATCATGTCGGGGTGGCCGTAGCTGCGATTGCGCGACAGCCGCATCACCTGCCAATGGTCGCCGTTGACCGGAATCTGCACCGCGCCGCCGATGCAGCCCCTGGCGTAGGAGCCGATGACATGGGCCGGCCCCTTCGACGGCAGCAGCTTTCGCGCGAACAGCTCCTTGGCGGGGAGATCGGGGTCGTTCGGATTGGCGAGCGGCGGCAGCGGCTTCGGGTTGATGCTGCCCTTGTCCTGGCCCAGCGCACCGCCGGCAGCCGGCAGAGCAAGCGAGAGCAGGAGGAGTGTGATGCTGCGGCGACTCATGCTGACGTCCTTATAGCCCAATGCGGCATCGGGGTTAACAACGAGGCATTGAGCGGACCGCACATCACGGCGCACGGGCCCAAATCGCGTCTCAAATGGCCGCTTTTTAACGCCGCAATAACCGTATCCCGCATTGACCAAAATTCGTGCGCGGAGGGAGGAATATCTGGGGACCGCATGCAATCGCGCACGATTTCGGAACGGATTCAAGCGCGCGCGCAATTTTGCGCCGGATCGTCCATTGATTGCGGTGCCGGACCGAGTTCGAAGGCGCTTGCCGCCGCGGCCGCGCCGCGCAAACAGGCAGCAGGGTGTGCTTCGCGCGGACCGCGGTCGGGCAAGATTACTTTTTTTTCAGACACTTGCCTCAAGACTTGCGGCCGCCGGGCGCGCGACTGGGACGAGTGAAGTTGAGTTTGGGGTCTCGAAAGACGAAAAAGCGAAAGCAAGACGTGCTTGCCCGCACCGGCAGGAAGGCGCGTAAGCCGCGTTTCGCGTGTGCGCCGCGAGACCTTGTCGAGCGCGACGAAGTCCTGCGCAGTCGCGCCGAGGCGGAAGCCGCGATTGCGGAAGCGCGCAAATCCCATGAACGCCTGCGCCAGGCCATCGACATCCTGCCGCAGGGCATCGTGTTCCTCGATGCCGAAGGCCGTTACGTCCTCTGGAACAAGAAATACGCCGAGATCTACAGCAAGACCGCCGATCTGTTCGAGGAAGGCGCACGCCTCGAAGACACGCTGCGCATCGGCGTCGCCCGCGGCGACTATCCCGAGGCCATCGGTCATGAGGACGAGTGGATCGCCGAACGTCTGCAAAAGCTCTATCAGCCCGGTGCGCGCCACGAGCAGAAGCTGTCGGACGGTCGCGTCATCCTGATCGACGAGCGCCTGACCGAGGACGGCGGCGTCGTCGGCCTGCGCGTCGACATCACCGAATTGAAGCAGCGCGAGGCCTCTTTCCGCCTGCTGTTCGACGGCAATCCCGTGCCCATGATCGTCTGCGCGCTGGATGACGAGCGCATCATCGCCGTCAACGACGCCGCGGTCGCGCATTACGGCTACAGCCGGGCCGAGTTCGAGCGGCTGAAGATCCGCTCGCTGCAGGCCTTCGACAGCGAGCCGCCCTGGACCGCCGACCACTCCAGCGAGGAACAGGCCGGCCGCACCTGGAAGCATGTCAAGGCCGATGGGACGCTGATCGACCTTGCGATCTACTCCCGCGAACTGACCTATGCCGAGCGGCCCGCGGTGCTGCTTGCGCTGATGGACATCACCGAGCGCAAGCGCGCCGAGGCGCGGCTCGCCTTCATGGCCCAGCATGACGGGTTGACCGGCCTGCCCAATCGCAGCCTGCTGCGGCAGCAGATGGATGAAATGCTGCTGCACACGCGGCGCAGCGCCGAGAAGGTCGCGCTCCTGATGCTGGGGCTCGACAATTTCAAGGCGGTCAACGACACGCTGGGGCATGCGGTCGGCGACAAGCTCCTGCGCGGTGTCGCCAAGCGGCTGCGCTCGACTCTGCGCGAAGAGGACGCGCTGGCGCGGCTCAATTCCGACGAGTTCGCGATCGTGCAAGGCGGACTGACCCGTCCCGAGGACGCGGTGATGCTGGCCAAGCGCCTGCTGGAAGCCATCGCCGATCCCTATCTGCTCGACGGCCATTCCGTGGTGATCGGCGCCTCGATCGGCATCGCCATGTCGCCCGGCGACGGCGACGATTCCGAGAAGCTGCTCAAGAGCGCCGACATGGCGCTGTCGCGCGCCAAGCTGGACGCGCGCGGCACCTTCGCCTTCTTCGAGGCCGCGCTGGATGCGAAGGCGCAGGGCCGCCGCAAGACCGAAGTCGAGCTGCGCGACGCGATCCAGAACGACGTGCTCCGTCCCTATTACCAGCCGCTGATCGATCTCCAGAGCGGCCGCATCACCGGCTTCGAGGCGCTGGTGCGCTGGCCGCATGCCGAGCGGGGCATGGTCTCGCCGGCCGAATTCATTCCGGTCGCCGAGGACACCGGCCTGATCAATCCGCTCGGCGGGCAGATGCTGCGCCGCGCCTGCCTGGACGCCGCGGCCTGGCCCGACGACGTTCGCGTCGCCGTCAACCTGTCGCCGCTCCAGTTCCGCAGCGGCAATCTGCTCTCGGTGGTGACGGACGCACTGAAACATTCCGGCCTGCCGCCGCGCCGGCTCGAGCTCGAGATCACCGAGACGCTGCTCCTGGAGAAGAGCGCACAGGTGCTGGCGACGCTGCACGCGCTGCGCGCGCTCGGAGTGCGCATCTCGATGGACGATTTCGGCACCGGCTATTCCAGCCTCAGCTATTTGCGCAGCTTCCCGTTCGACAAGATCAAGATCGACCAGTCCTTCGTGCGCGATCTCGGGGCCAACCGCGAGGCGCAGGCGATCATCCGCTCCATCGTCAGCCTCGGCAAGGCTCTCGGCGTCACCATCACCGCCGAAGGCGTCGAGACCGAGGCCGAGCTGAGCTGTCTTCGCGCCGAAGGCTGCCACGAGGGCCAGGGCTTTCTGTTCAGCAAGGCCCGGCCCAATGCGGAGATCATCGGCCTCTTGCAGGCGCAGCGCGGCATCGATGGCGACGAGGACGCGGCGTTGGTGGCGTGAGGCAGCAGCATGCGCCCGCAAAGGTGCTGCGTTCCCTCGCCCCGTTCTTACGGGGAGAGCTCAAGATCTTAAGCCGCCCGCAGTCCGGCCAAAAACGTATCCACGCTTCGCATCAGCGCCGAGGCATGTTGCCCGAGCTCGTCCGTGGCGACCATGACGTTGCCGGCCAGTGTCCGCGACTGGTCGGCGGACTGGCTGGCGCCGGTGACATTGGCCGAGACGTCCGTGGTGCCGGCCGAGGCCTGCTGCACGCTGCGGGCGATCTCCCGCGTTGCCGAACCCTGCTCCTCGACCGCGGCGGCAATCGTGTTGGCAATGCCGCTGATCTCGCGGATGGTGTCGGTGATCCCGGAGATCGCGACGACGCAATTGCCGGTGGCGGCCTGGATTGCGGTGACCTGGCTCGCGATCTCGTCGGTCGCCTTCGCGGTCTGGCTCGCCAGCTCCTTCACTTCGGCGGCGACCACGGCAAAGCCGCGGCCAGCTTCGCCCGCGCGGGCTGCCTCGATCGTGGCGTTGAGCGCGAGCAGGTTGGTTTGGCTGGCGATCTCGCTGATCAGCCGTAGCACGTCGCCAATACGCTCGGCGGCGGTGGCAAGGCTCGTGACCATCTCGGTCGTTTCCGCGGCCTTGACCACGGCGCCGCTCGCAACCTCGCTGGAATGGGTGACCTGACGGCCGATCTCGTTGACAGATGACGCCAGCTCCTCGGTCGCCGCCGCGACGGCGTTGACGCTGGCCGAGGCTTCCTCGGACGCCGTCGCTGCGGCGGAAGCGCGCTGCGAGGTGCCGTTGACGCTGATGGTGATCTCGCCGGCGACGCTCTGCATGCCCTCGGTCGCCTTTGCCACGGCGGCCACTACGCCCTTGACGTCGGCCTCGAAGCGGTCGGCCATCTGGCGCTGCAGTGCTTGCTTCTCCACCTCGGCGTTAGCCTTGTCCGCCTCCTGCGCCTCGCGCAGGGCGCCCGCTTCGAGCATGTTGCGGCGGAACACGTCCACCGCCTTGGCCATGGTGCCGAGCTCGTCCCGGCGTTCACTTCCGGGGATGGTGACGCTGGTATCGCCGCTCGACAGCCGGTTCATGACCGCAGTGATCGCGGTGAGCGGCCGCGACAGGCCGCGCCCGAGCAGCAGCGCCAGCACGATCGCGACGGCAAGGATCGCAACCGTGCCGAGGATCAGGTTGCGCTCGGCTGTGGCGAACGCGGCCTCATACTCGGTCGTGTCCTTGATGATCTCGATCACGCCGACCGGCGCTCCCGCATAGTTCTTGATCGGCCCGGCATAGACCTCGACCGGATGACCGTCGAGCTCAGCCTCATGCCGTATCGCCGAACCGTCGATTGCGCTCTTCAATTGATCCGGCGGAGTGACGACCGTGCTGCCGAACGTTGAAGACAGCTTGTTCAGGTTCTTGCCGTCGAGCGAGTAGACCGCGAGGTCGATGCCAAAGCGCTTCTTGGCGCGGTCCACGAATTCCTTGCCGAAGGCGGCGCCAATATCAACGTTGGCAAGACTTTTGCCGTCGCGCATGATCGGTGTCATGCCGAAGATGCCAAGCGCCTCGCGGCCCGGCTCGACGCCGACGATCTGCCGGCCGCCCCTGATCGCCTCGACCACGGTCTCGCGGCGCGTGGAGACGTCATCGCCGAACACCTTGGGAGCATGCACGCGATAGAACGCGACCGCGGGTGGAACCTGGAAGGTGATGAGCGGGATACCCTGCGCCTTCAGCGATTTGTTGGCCTCGCCAAGCAGGGCGGCCAGGCCGTCGCGGTCGCCCTTGGCTATGGCATCGCCGACCGGCGGCAGCGCCGCGATCACGGCGGAGACCGCCAGTGCCGAACGGCCTTCATACTCGATCGCCGCGATCACGCTCTCATATTGCAGCTTGAGCTGCTGATCGAGCGCCATCCGCGTCAGCGCCCGCTGCTGGGTGATCGAGAAGCCGGAGAGAATGGCGCAGGCCACCGCCACGGTGAGTGCGATGGCGAGGATCAGGCGGGCGGCAATCGACTTGATCTTGAACATGAAGAATTCCCGGGCAATTCCAAATTCCATCTTTTGTGGAATAGTCGCAGAAATTGCTTAACAACAAGGGCGGGTGGCCTCCGTGTTTAAACGGAGTCGGCTGTCATCCTTTTGCATGACTCGATGCAGTGGGCGCATGGAAAGCTGGTTTTTCGTTGCGAACAGAGACAACGCGACGCAGTCATTCCTGCCGACGCCTACCGGCTTCCGGCGAGGATCGTCTTCCCCACATCCTCATAGTGCGTGTCGCGCGCCTGGATCTGCTGCGCGATGGCGTGCATGTCGCGGAACCGGCGCTCGAACGGATTGCTGCGGAACACCGCGGTCGCGCCGGCCATGTGATAGGCCGTGTCGACCACACGTGCGGATTGATGGATGGTCCAGGTCGCGGCGAGGCGGACCGCGCTGCGATGCGCCGCGCTGAATTCGCCGGTCGCAGCGAGGTCGCGCCACATCGCGTTCGCAGCCGCATAGAGATAGGCGCGCGCGGCACGCAAATCACCCTCGGTGCGGCCGATCAGCCCCTGGACCGTCCCGTTGTCGCGCATGGCGCCGGCCGCCAGCGATTGGTGCTTCTCCCGTGCCAGCGTGATGGCGGCATCCAGCGTGGCGCGCGCGACGCCCAGCGACACCGCGGCAAAGCCGAGGCTGAAGGTCGCGCCGGTGCCGATCTTGTAGAGCGGGCCCGGCTCACGCAGCGCCGACGGCACGTCGCGAAACGTCGTGAAGCGCTCGGGGATGAAGAGCTCGTTGACCTCGTAGGAGTCCGTGCCGGTGCCGGCGAGCCCGATCGCCTGCCAGACGTCGTGCAGGGTCGCGCGCGCAACCGGAAACAGGATGGTGCGCACCTCCGGCGACCCGTCGGCATTCTTGCGCGGCACGCCGTCAGCCCCGACGATGCGGACATGCGCGCCGAGCCAGCTCGCCTGCCGCGAGCCCGAGGCGAAGTCCCAGCGCGCGCTGACGCGATAGCCGCCCTCGACGATGCGCGCCTCATGCGCGATCGCGCCCCAGGCGAGGATGCCGGGCGGCGTGTTGAAGATTTCCTGCGCGGTGTCGTGATCGAGCCAGGCCGCGATCATCGCGCAGACACCGCACTGGCCGAGACACCAGGCCGTCGAGGCATCCGCCTTGGCGATCTCCTCCAGCATCTGCATGAAGGCTTCGATGGGGGCCTCGGCGCCGCCGAGGCTGTGCGGCAGCAGCGCGCGGTAGAGCCCGTTCTCGATCAGGGCATTGACGACCGCAGGCGTCAGCCGACGGCTCCGCTCGATCGCGTCGGCTTCGCGAGCCACCAAAGGGGCGATCGCGCGCGCCCGCTCGACCAGGCCAAATCCGGAAAGCTCGGACATTCGCGCTTCTTCGCTCCTTCTGCCGTGAGCGGTAGAAGCCAGATGTTGATCCATCTGGCTGACGGGATCAAGGCGATGCGGTCGGTTGACCGCCGAGACCATCGTTCGGGAATGAGGGCTTCGCCGCTATTCCTGGTGGGTCCCCCGACGACGATGGCGCCGCGGCGATGGCGTTCTGGACCATCGCAGCGCCGCAATGTACCTTCATCGGCTGCTTGAATTGACAATACGGCGGCGACCACGGTCACCCGGGCCGATCGGGCCAGCAAGCGCCGACGCGGCGAGACGCTCCGATGACGAAATGCAGTACGCGGAAGTGAAATGGATGTCGGGCATACCGGCCCCCCTGAAGGAGCGCGATCTTCGGATCGATCTCTTTCGGGGCCTTTCCCTATGGTGGATCTATATCAATCACATCCCGGAAAGCTATCTGAACCGGTTCACGCCCAAGAATTTCGGCTTCAGCGATGCGGCGGAGATTCTCGTATTCCTGTCGGGCCTTGCGTCCGGCATCGTATACGGCGACCTGATGCGTCAGTCCGGCTTTGCGGCCGCGAGCTGGCGCATGTTGCGGCGTTCGTTCGAAATCTACGTCGCGCAGATCATGACTGTCGTCCTGTTGCTGGCGGAGGTGGCGTACATCGCGGCATGGCAGCCCGAAATGTTCGATCACGCCAACCTGGCCATCCTGCTACAGGAGCCCGCAGAGACACTGGTTCAGGTGGCACTGCTGCGCTATTCCCCGGTCAATCTCGACCCTCTGCTCCTGATGGTCATACTCCACTTCGCGCTCATCCTCATCGTGCCGCTGACGATACGCGCCTGGCCGCTGGCCCTGACCGGATCCGTTGCTCTCTATGTTCTCGCCCATCTGTTCGACTGGTACATCCCGGCCTATCCGAGGGGGCAACTCTATTTCAATCCGCTGAACTGGCAGCTGCTGTTCGTGATCGGGATCTGGTGGGGTGCAAATCGCGGCGATTGGCAGCTGGCCATTCTCAACTCCGGGGCTCTTGCCGTTCTGGCGGTGGCCTACCTGCTTTTCTCGTTCGTGATCACCCTGGGCTGGCAGATCCACGCGATCGAGGCCTATGTGCCGGGATGGCTGTCGCGCCTGATCTATCCGGTAGACAAGACCAATCTCGATATCCTGCGATTGTTGCATTTTGCCGCGCTCGCGCTGCTCTGCTGGCGCCTTCTTCCGAGCAATGCCAGCATCCTGAAAGCCAGGGCGCTGCTGCCGCTGATACGATGCGGCGAGTATTCGCTCGCGATCTATTGCGCTAGTGTTCTGCTGTCTTTTGCAGCTCATGCACTGCTCAGCCTGGGCTGGAACAGCCTGGCATGGCAGACGCTGATCACTCTCCTGGGCCTGGGCCTGATGAGCGCCATGGCGATGGTGCTCGCCGCCATCGATCGCGGCATGTTTCCCAATCTCAGGCCGTTGTAACTCGAACACGAATGTGCAGGCGCATTGTTCCGCCGTCAGGCCGCGATGCGGCCGAGATCGAGCGATGGCCGGCGCCTGGTCGGGAAGCTCAGCGCCACCGCGACGGCGGCGAGCCCGATCGCGAACGAGCCGGCGTGCAGCCACGTGTAGCGCTGGAAATTGTCGAACACGAGCCCGCCGGCCCAGGGACCGAGCGCCATGCCGAGGCTGGCGAAGGCCGATACCGCGCCGAACACCGTGCCCATGATGCGCGCGCCGAAGAATTCGCGGACCAGCACCGCATAGAGCGGCATCACCCCGCCATAGGCGAGACCGAACACCACCGAGAGCGCGTAGAATTCGCCGAGCTGCCCCACCGCGAGATAGGCCGCGATGCACAGCGCCTGCACCAACAGGCCGCCGACCAGCACGGGCTTGGCACCGATGCGATCGGCGGCCGCGCCCAGCAGCAGGCGCCCGCCGAGCCCGGAGACGCCGGCCACGCTGTAGACGGTCACCGCCGTGAGGGGAGCGATGCCGCAGACCATCGCGTAGGACACCATGTGGAAGATCGGGCCGGAATGCGCGGCGCAGCAGGCGAAATGCGCCGCTGCGAGCGCGATGAACTGCGGCGTGCGCAGCGCCTGCGCCGCGCTCAGCTCGACGTCAGGAGCGGCGTCCGCATTCGTGTTGCCTGGCGCTGCCGGCGCCGGACGCACCAGGAAGCAGGCGGGGATCAGCAGCGCCCAGGCAGCACAGCCGATCACCAGCATCGCGGTGCGCCAGTCATACGTCGTGATCAGCCAGCTCGCGGCCGGCGCGATCGTCACCGGCGACACGCCCATGCCGGCGGAGACGAGAGCTACCGCAAGGCTGCGGTTCTTCTCGATCCAGGCGCTCGCGAGCGCCATCATCGGTGCATAGAAACTGCCGGCGGCAATGCCGATCAGGACGCCGAAGCTCAGCTGGAATTGCCACAGATGTGTGGCCTGGCTCGCGGTGACGAGGCCGAGCCCCAGCAGCAGGCTTCCCGCGAGCACCACGATGCGGGTGCCGAACCGGTCCGACAGCGCGCCCCAGAGGAAAGCGGCCACGCCCATACAGAGGAAATCCAGCGTCGCCGCCGCCGATACCCCGGCGCGCGACCAGCCCATCGCTTCCGAGATCGGCTGCAGGAACACCGCGAGCGACAGCATCGTGCCGAACCCGACGCAGGTCATCAGCGCACCCGCGGCGACGACGACCCAGCCATAGTCGAAGCGTGATGCCTTGCTCATGCGTTTCCTCGGCGATCTTGGTTTTGTTGACGGTGCGCTGGAGGGATGGTGACCCATTGGGTGGCGGAGGGCAAGGTGCCATGCGTTGTTCGCTCGTCCAGGCGAAGGTCCGCCAGACTCATCCTCGCAACGGATGGGTCAACGACAATCGCTCGCTTCAGGTGCACCGAACCATCGCATCGCGGCTCGAGCTGCGTCATCGAGGTGAGGCGCCTGCTCGCTGACCCACGCCACGATGCCGTCCGGCCGCACGAGCAAGGCGGTCACGCCGAATCGATTCCCGACGTCGCCTGCGACATAGTTGATCCGGCCGGTCCAGCGGCGTGCAAGCGCCTCGAGCGATGGCCGGACGTCGAAGTCCAGCAACAGGCCTTGTCCAGTCCGGAGCAGCTCGGCGGGACGTGTGCCATCGGCGAACGTGAACTCCGGCACGCCGCGGCCGACAAGCGGATGTGTATCGCCGAGATCGTAGCGGAGAGAGATGCCCCACACGCGTCCGGCGAAATAGGTCGCGCCGTCGCGCGTGTCGATGAGATCGCGGATGATCGCCTCGAGCGCGCGCGAGCTCCTGCTGGGACGCATGAGCGCGACTTGGGCGCGCGACCAGTCGAGGATCTGTGCTCCCACAGGATGCCGCTCGGCAGAATAAGTGTCGAGCAAGCCGGCCGGCGCGTCGCCGCGAATGGTCGCCGCGAGCTTCCAGCCGAGGTTCATCGCATCCCCGAGGCCGAGGTTGAGTCCCTGGCCTCCCAGCGGCGAATGGATATGCGCGGCATCACCCGCCAGCAACACACGGCCCTTGCGATAGCCGGTCGCCTGACAGGCGCGGTCGGTCCAGGTGGTGGCGAGCAGAAGGCTCGTCAAGGTCACATCCAGGCCCGAGACCTTGCGCAGCACGACCTCGATCTGGTCGCGTTTCGGCTCGGTGCGATGAGCCATGCCGCCATCGAAATCGACCATCGCGATCGTGCCGGGCGCCGCATAGGTGTACATGCCCGACGCCGTGTAATGGCGACCGGGCTCGAGCGCGGCCGGATCGGCGAGTTCGGCCTGCACGGAATAGCCGGTGAACTCAGGATCGGTGCCGACAAAACCGATGCCCGCCGCCTTTCGCACGGTGCTGCGTCCGCCGTCGCAGCCGACCAGCCAGCGGCCCCGGGCCATTCCGTCAGCTGTTTCAACGGTGACGCTGTCGTCTGATTGCGTGAGAGACTGGACGCCACACCCGCGCCGGATCTCGACGCCCAGCGTCTCCGCGCGGATCGCGAGGACAGCCTCGATGCTTGCCATATCGGCCGCGATGCTGCCGATGGGACCGGGCAGGCGATAGGGCCATCGCGTGCTGTCGATCTGATCGTGGAAGAACTGGATTCCGGCGAAATGACCGCCTGGGCGGCGCTGCTGCTGCATCCAGTGCGCGGCAGCCGGCGTGTCGCGGCCGACCGCCCGGCGCGAGAGCTCGTTCAGCAGGTCGCGGCGATCCAGGCTCTCGATGGTCGGCACCGAAAGTCCGCGCAGCCCGAACGGCAAGCCCTTCAGCGGCGAATGCGGCTCCGGCGCTTTTTCCAGCACCAGCACCGAAGAGCCCGCAAGCCGCAGCTCGCAGGCCAGGAACAAGCCGACGGGACCGGCGCCGGCGATGATGACGTCATAAAGAGCAGTGTCGGGACTTTGCATAAATGCTCCGTTGTCGATCTTCGACTGTCGATGTTCGACCGGAGCGTTTCCCGAACCTTTAGGACCTCACGGACGAACCATGAGCCGCCTGAACGGCGACCGTTGTTCGTCGTGGGGATCCCGGGCACGAGGCCAAAGACCAGAGCTTTCGTTACCGAAAGGACTTGGGCTCACCAGACCAAGTCTGCCTTTTCCGACGTGGTCATTTAGCGTTGGGAGCGCGGCCTCGTCAACGGGCTGTCGGTCGCCGCTCGTCGGATCGATAGGGCGAGCCGAAATCGCTCGGGCGTGATCTACCTCAAATTGCAAGCATGGGTCAGCGCTTGCTGACGCCGTCGGCCTGGAGTGGTAGCATGCCGCTCGGTGTCGTTCTCGCAAGCGCACGCAGACACGAGCGTGCGAGGAGGCAAGCGCCATGAAATCGAGAGCCTTGTGCAGGCTACGCGTGTGCCGCCAGTTGTTCTTGCCCGTCATTTTCGTCTCCGCGCTCTGGGCGCCTCTGGCCTGCGCACAGGACCTCCGCGGCGAGCCGGGGCCGGTCTTTTCGGATAGCGGCCCCGATGCCGAACTCTACGGCGCGGCTGAAGGCTATCCGGTTGGCAAGCGGGGCGCGCCCCCTCAGCTCGACAGGCTCGTCGGGAGCTACAGCCATTTCGACGACATCAACCCCTCGCGCACGGTTCGTCGCGCAACGGCGCTGTGGCAATTCAAGCGCGCGCCGGAGCCGTCGATCGTCTACAGTTTTGGTACCGAAAAGCTGGGTATCGCGGACTACCTCAAGCGCAACCCGGCGACGGGGCTCCTGATCGCCAGGGACGACACCATCCTCTACGAGCACTATCAATATGCGCGGACCGATCGTCACCGCTTTGTCTCGCAGTCCATGGCGAAGACGCTGGTGGCCATGCTGGTCGGGATCGCGGTCTCGGAGGGACGGATCAAGTCGATCGACGACCTCGTCTCGATCTACGTGCCCGGCCTTGCAGGCACGGAATATGGCAACACATCCATCCGCGCCTTGCTGAACATGTCGTCGGGCGTCGAATTCTCGGAAGTCTATGACGGGAAGGACGACATCGCCCGGCTCGCGCGAGCGCTCTTCACCGGGGAGCCGAAAGACCCCGCGGCGGTCGTCGCGCAGTTCAACACCAGGACCGCACCGCCGGGGACGAAATGGCACTATGCCAGCGTCGAGACCGAGATACTGGGCCTCGTCCTGCGCGCCGCCACGGGCACGCCGGTCGCCGACTATCTCCACGACCGGATATGGGAGCCCATCGGCACCGAAGCGGATGCATCGTGGGCGATCGACGGCAGCGGGCAAGAGATTGCGTTCTGCTGCTTCAACGCGACCTTGCGCGACTACGCGCGCCTGGCCCGGTTGCTCGCCCATGACGGCGCCTGGGAGGGTCGGCAGCTGATCCCGCGGCAGTGGCTGCTGGATGCCACGACCGTCAGGCCGGCTGATGGCCATCTCGCGCCGCGCGTGGCCACGCCTTATTTCGGCTACGGCTATCAGGTGTGGCTCCTTCCGGGCGAGCAGCGACGATTTGCCCTGCTCGGCATCCGCGGTCAGTTCATCCTGGTCGATCCAGCCACCAAGCTCGTCATGGTGCACACGGCCGTTCGGAAAAAGCCGACCGAGCCGGGCGCACTCCGGGAGCCGCTCGCATTGTGGTCCGCCGTGCTTCAACAGCTCGGGCAGTGACGACCTGATCGTGTCTTGAACCGCAGATATTCGCGATGACCATGTCGGCGCCGACGGGGTTCGATCGTCCTTGGTCTACAAATGTCGAAAGGTGCAGCGGACGGCTCGGCACACAGGGACGTGATGCCGCATCTCGACTGCAAGAATCGAACTGGAGCAATGCCATGAGGATCACCGTCGAAACCAGCGTAGCCGCCCCGATCGATCAGGTCTGGCAGGCCTATACGACGCCTGCCGACATCGTGAAGTGGAACGCCGCCTCCGACGACTGGCATACGACCAGGGCGACGGTCGACCTGCGGGAAGGCGGCGCCTTCTCGTCCCGGATGGAAGCCAAGGACGGCAGCATGGGTTTCGACTTTGCCGGCACCTACACCAGGATCGTCGCGCACGAGCGGATCGAATATGCGTTCGGCGATCGGAAGGCGGAGGTCGAGTTCCTGCCGGGCGCGAAGGGCGTTCTCGTTCGTGTCGTCTTCGACGCCGAAACCACGCACTCGGTCGAGCAGCAGCAGGGCGGCTGGCAAGCGATCCTCGACAATTTTGCACGGTATGTCGAGGCGAAGAAGGTGTGATCAATCGGGTGCCGACGGACACCTGACACACCCTGCGATCATGCCACCATACCCCTGTTTTGCCCGACGAAGCAAATCGATTTCGTAAAATCAAAAAAGCACAATGCCGCCAAGGGGGCGGCTACTGTGCATGGGGTTGTTTTCGCACTTCTTGTTTGCCGCCCGGAGATCGGCCGTCTGCCGGCCCCGGCGACCGGGCCGGCGAGTCCCCAGCCCCGCCTCAGCTGTCCACCTTCAGCGCGGCAATGAAAGCCTCCTGCGGAATGTCGACCTTGCCGAACTGCCGCATCTTCTTCTTGCCTTCCTTCTGCTTCTCCAGAAGTTTTCGTTTACGCGTGATGTCGCCGCCGTAGCATTTTGCGGTGACGTCCTTGCGCAGCGCGCGCACGGTCTCGCGGGCGATCACCTTGCCGCCGATCGCCGCCTGGATCGGGATCTGGAACATGTGCGGCGGAATCAGTTCCTTCATCTTCTCGACCATGGCGCGGCCGCGCCCCTCGGCGCGGGTGCGATGGACCAGCATCGAGAGCGCATCAACCGGCTCGGCATTGACCAGGATCTGCATCTTGACGAGATCGGCCGGCTTGTAGTCGGTGAGGTGATAGTCGAACGAGGCGTAGCCCTTCGAGACCGACTTCAGGCGGTCGTAGAAGTCGAACACGACCTCGTTGAGCGGCAGGTCGTATTTCACCATCGCGCGGGAGCCGACGTAGGTGAGCTCCTTCTGCGCGCCGCGGCGGTCCTGGCACAGCTTCAAGACACTGCCGAGATATTCGTCGGGCGTCATGATCGTGGCCTCGATCCAGGGCTCCTGGATCTCGGCGATCTTGACCACGTCGGGCATGTCGACGGGATTGTGGATCTCGAGCTCGCTGCCGTCGGTGAGCTTCATCTTGTAGATGACGCTCGGCGCGGTCGCGATCAGGTTCAGGTCGAATTCGCGCGACAGCCGCTCCTGGATGATCTCGAGATGCAGCAGGCCGAGGAAGCCGCAGCGGAAGCCGAAGCCGAGCGCGGCCGAGGTTTCCATCTCGAAGGAGAAGCTGGCATCGTTCAGACGCAGCTTGCCCATCGCCGCGCGCAGCGTTTCGAAGTCGTCGGCATCGACCGGGAACAGGCCGCAGAACACCACGGGGATCGCCGGCTTGAAGCCCGGCAGCATTTCCGTAACAGGCTTCCTGTCGTCGGTGATGGTGTCGCCGACACGGGTGTCGGCGACTTCCTTGATCGCGGCGGTGATGAAGCCGATCTCGCCGGGGCCGAGTTCGTCGACCTGCTGCATCTTCGGCGTGAAGAAGCCGACGCGCTCGACGTCGTAGGCCGCGCCCGTGCCCATCATGCGCACGCGCTGGCCCTTCTTCATGGTGCCGTCGACGATGCGCACCAGGACGACGACGCCGAGATAGACGTCGTACCAGCTGTCGACCAGCAGCGCCTTCAGCGTGGCGTCGCGATCGCCCTTCGGCGGCGGCAGACGGGTGACGATGGCCTCCAGCACGTCGGGGACGCCGAGGCCGGTCTTGGCCGAGATCATCACCGCGTCGGAGGCGTCGATGCCGATGACGTCCTCGATCTGCTGCTTGACCTTGTCGGGCTCGGCGGCGGGCAAATCGACCTTGTTCAGGACCGGGACGATCTCGTGATTGTTGTCGAGCGCCTGGTAGACGTTGGCGAGCGTTTGCGCCTCGACGCCCTGGCTGGCGTCGACCACCAGCAGGGAACCTTCGCACGCCGCCAGCGACCGCGAGACTTCGTAGGCGAAGTCGACATGGCCGGGCGTGTCCATCAGGTTGAAGATGTAATCCTTGCCGTCCTTGGCCCGGTACTGCAGGCGCACCGTCTGCGCCTTGATGGTGATGCCGCGCTCGCGCTCGATGTCCATGGAATCGAGCACCTGCTCCTTGCCCGCCATCTCGCGGTCGGAGAGGCCGCCCGTCATCTGGATCAGGCGGTCGGCCAGCGTCGATTTGCCATGGTCGATATGGGCGACGATGGAGAAATTGCGGATGTTGGAAATGGGGACGGTCGTCATGGGCGCGGGATACCACTCACATCCCCGTGCGGCAACCATATTGCTGTATTTTCAGGGCCTTTCTTCACGCCAAGCTGATTCCACGGCAGGCCAAAACGCGCTACGCAACGGCTCATGTCCACCACCTCGATCCCATCCGCCGGAGTGCGGGCGAAGACCCGCTTGAGTACCAACCGCTTCCGGGCCTGGCTGGTTGCCTGCGCGGTCCGTCCCGAGGCGCGCCTGTGGCTGGTGATCCAGCTCGCCATCCTGCATGCCGTGCTCTGGACCTTCATCCTGATCAATATCAAGGCGACGCAGGACGTTCACATGGACGTCGCAGAAGCCTATGGCTGGGGCCAGAAATTCCTCTGGGGTTATGGCAAGCACCCGCCGCTGTCGGGCTGGGTGGCCGGCCTGTGGTTCAAGGTGTTCCCGGCGGCGGACTGGGCGACCTATGCGCTGGCGATGGCGACGGTGAGCGTCGGCATGGTGATCTGCTGGTTCGTGAGCTTGCGCGTGGTGGATGCGCGACGCGCGTTCCTCGTCGTGGTGATGATCGCACTCTACCCGATCTTCAATTTCAAGGGCTTCAAGTACAACCCGGACCTGCTCCAGCTCGTCACGCTGCCGCTCCTGGTGCTCGCTTATCTCAACGCATTCGAGAAGCGGACCTGGCAATCCGGACTCCTGCTCGGCCTCGCCGGCGCACTGGCGCTGATGACCAAATATTGGGTGCTGACCATGATCGGCGCCATCGGCCTCGCCGCGCTGATCCATCCCGACCGGTTGCGATTCCTGTCGTCGCCCGCGCCGTGGGTGGCGATCGCGACGATGGTCGCGGCGATGATCCCGCACATCGTCTGGCTGGCGGATGCGCATTTCGTGCCGCTGACCTATGCCGGCGACACCTACAGCCTCCAGGACAGCGGTCAGGTGCATCGGCTCGTCGCCGGCTATGTGCTGCATAATTTCGGGTTGCTGGCATTGCCGGTCGCGCTCGCGGCGCTGGCCATGGCGCTGGTGCCGCCGTGGATCAAGTTGCTGCTGCGCGCGCCCTCACGCATCGTCACGCGCGCCTGGGCGCGCGGCGGCAATGCCGGCGTCAATCTTTCGCAGGCGCTGAACGTCTGGATGATCCAGATCATCGTCGCCTTCGGCCCGCCGCTCGGCGCGCTGGTCTTCAGCATCTACATGAAGACCGATTGGGGCATCTCGCTGTTCTTCCTGGTTCCGCTCGCGCTGGTCGCGATTCCTGCGTTGCGGGTGCAGAGCGCGGTGCTGTTCAACATCGCCGCGATCTGGCTCGTGCTCAGCGCTGCCACGCTCGCCGCTTCGCCCTGGATCGCCGCGCGCGAGATGGCGGCCAATGGCGGCAACACCGCGACCTATGGCGCGCGCTCGGAGCTGGCGCGCGAGCTGACCCAGGCCTGGCACGCGCGCTTCGCCTCGCGCTGGGCCGTCGTCGCGGGAACGATGGAAACGATTCAGCCGATGGTGTTCTACAGCCCCGATCACCCCAGCCCGTTCACGCCGAACGAAGCCTGGGCTTCCGGGCTGACCTCGCTCGACGACGTCAAGAGATACGGCTTCATCGGCGTGGTCGATGCGACCGACGAACGCCTGCCCAAGTTCGAGAAATGGGTGTCCGAGACCGCGCCGAACGCCGAGCGCATCGTGATGACGACGCGCCGCTTCACCCACGGCAAGGCAGGCCCGTCGATGACCTGGAACGTCTATATCGCAGCGCCGGCAAAGTAGTGGTTCAACCTAGAGCAAAATCTGACCGACTTGGATCGGGAGGGATTCCCATGGGAGTCAAAATCTGATTCACCCTGTGTGCTGGACGAGGAGGCCGGCACACATGGCCAAACCTTTGTCGGAGGATTTGCGGA